>Ga0326597_10000474_pt1 | contig 71339 bp, 49 predicted proteins | sample RVTome_12_FD_203789 | JGI IMG/M metagenome (GOLD analysis project Ga0326597, IMG submission 203789) | Soil microbial communities from uranium-contaminated site in the Upper Colorado River Basin, Wyoming, United States - RVT100D185 | ecosystem: Environmental > Terrestrial > Soil > Contaminated >...
CGAAACACACCACCCGCCCGCTCCCTTGTATTCGCATACATATCTCTTCGGTGTGGCCACCGCCGCCCAAGGTGGCATCAACATATACTTGAGTTACGTCCGTCAGGAGACCGCCAATTGCTTCGTCGCAAAGGACAGGAGAATGCACAAAGCGCGCCTTCAAGAGAAGGGGTCATCGAAATTGTACGGCAGGGGGTCTTCACTTCTTGAGAACGGTTTGCGCAACATCTTCATACGTGTCTGCCTGCGACTTCATATACTCGTGATACACGCCCGGATTCCAGAGCTCGATTCTTTCAAGGACACCGACGATTTGAACCTCGTTCTCAATTGCGGAGAACTGCAAGAGCTCCTTCGGTATCGTAATTCGCGATTGGCCATCGAGCTGCGATTCTGTCGCCCATTGCAGGAGTGTCCGAGTGAAGAACCGGTGCTTGGGGTCGGACGATGACAACCCACGTATCGACTGTTCGAGTGTGTTCCATTCATCAAGGGGGTAAACAAACAGGCACCGCTCAAACCCGCGGGTTATTACGAACGTGTCGTTCGATTCCGGTGAGACGTACTTTCGCAGCCGGGCAGGAATGTTTATTCGACCCTTGTTGTCGACAGAGTAGGAGTATGAACCCTTGAAGGATGACATCAGTCCGCGTCTTTCGAGATTCCATAATCGCTCGTTTCGCGCAGCATTCTACCCACTCACCACCCACTTTTACCCACTGCGTTACGCTAAGATATGCTTTTGACTATGAAAGTCAAGGAGAAAAATGGACAGAACGCGTTGTTTTTGGCAGGGACTGGTGACTATTGGGCTTAAGGAGCTCTTGGAAGCTACCCACGAACCACCATTTTCTATACCTGGGCAGGCTCTGTTTTGTAAGAGTCGACGTTGGAAAGACTGTTAATGATAACCAATGCCTCATCCAGTGGTTTTTGTGACCTTAATGCAGCAATCAGCTGAGGAGTTTTCCCTGTTTGACTTGCGTGGATCCTGTTCCCCATTCGAGAGAGTGTCCTCATCAAGCTCTGAAACACCTCACCCTCGTAGAATCTTGTGTCGGATGGAGGGGGAAATTCAATAGTGAGTCTCTCTTGAGAGACAATAATTTTTCGGAATCCTTGCTTGGAGCCTGCAAGTCTCAGCTTGACCGCTGCAAACAGATTCTCAACTTCCACCGGGTGGGGGCCAAACCTATCTCTCAACTCATCGCTTATCTCATTAATCTGTTCGGTCGTGTTTACGGAATAGAGTCGGCGGTAGACCTCCAATCTCTCTGAGCTACTCTCAACATAGGAGTCCGGAATGAGTGATGCTACGCCCACTTCGACGGCTGTATTGTCAAGCCGGATCGCTGGTACCTCATCCTTGAAGTAGTCCCGGAATTCTTCCTGCTTCAACTCACTAACAGCCTCTTCGAGAATTCGCGTATAGGTCTCGAATCCCATTGTATCAATGAACCCGCTCTGTTCCGCGCCGAGAAGATTCCCTGCTCCCCGGATCTCCAGGTCACGCATTGCAAGATTAAAGCCCGAGCTCAATTCCGTGAACTCCTCAACGGCCTGTAACCGCAGGAGTGTCTTTCGCGGAAGGATAGATATGGGGGGTGTGAGAAGGTATGCGTACGCCTGAATATTCGACCTCCCAACCCTCCCCCGAAGCTGATACAATTCTGCCATCCCGAACCTGTCTGCGCGATTGACTATCATGGTGTTCACATTAGGGATATCGAGCCCTGACTCAATAATCTTGGTGCTAACGAGTACATCGAACTTCCTCTCCAGAAAGTCCAGCATGACCTTCTCGAGCTCGTGGCCTGGCATCTGACCGTGGGCGTACCTGAATCGAACCCCAGGCACAATCGATCTGACCCGATCTGTAAAGGACTCAATGTCCTGCACACGATCATGAACGAAGTACACTTGGCCTCCGCGCTGAACTTCCCGTAGCACAGCTTCCCGGATAAGGTCCTCGTTGAATTGGGTGATCTCTGTAATGATGGGAAGACGGTTTCGCGGGGGTGTCGCAATGATCGAGAGGTCCCTGACGCCGAGGAGAGAAAAATGTAGCGTGCGCGGGATTGGCGTAGCCGTCAGTGAGACCGAATCAACGTTTGCTTTGAGCTGTCGGAGCTTTTCCTTTGCAGAGACGCCAAACCGATGCTCCTCATCGACAATGAGCAAACCGAGATCCCTGAAACCGATATCCTTTGACAGCAGCCTGTGTGTGCCGATGACGATATCGATTGTGCCGGCCCTCAGTTGCTCGATGATCCGAACCTGATCTGTTTTGGATTTGAACCGAGACAATACCTGAACGTTTGTCGAGTAGCGGGACATCCGATCTTTGAAGGTGTTAAAATGCTGTGCCGCTAGAATTGTTGTTGGCACAAGAACGGCGACCTGTTTCCCGCTGAGCACTGCTTTGAACGCGGCCCGCACAGCAACCTCTGTTTTCCCAAATCCAACATCGCCGCAAATGAGCCGGTCCATCGGATAGGGAGCCTCCATGTCCTGCTTTACATCGCGTGTTGCCTTGGCTTGGTCAAATGTATCGTCGTACATGAAAGACGCCTCAAGTTCACGTTGCCAGGGTGTATCGCTTTCGAACGCGAATCCCTCTTCATGCTTCCTCAGCGCATACAACTTGACTAGCTCGCGCGCTATATCCTTAATCTTTTTCTTGGCTCTTGTTCTCAGCTTCTCCCATTCTCCGCGACCCAGTCGTGTCAGGCACGGCACATGTCCTTCCTTCGACGAGTACTTCTGGACCTTGCCAAGGTAATTCAGGTTGACGTACAGAGTATCTTTCTCGTCATAGAGAAGCTTGACTACCTCCTGCTCAAGATCAAGCACCTTGATTTTCTTGAGCCCATCAAACCTGCCAATTCCGTGGTCGACGTGGACCACGTAATCGCCCTTGCGGAGCTGGTTCAATTCCTTTTCAGCCAGCCCGCGGAACTTCGGCCTCCGTTTCTTGCCGCTCCGTTTCAGTCGATTGAACACCTGATGCTCGGTGTACACTGCGAGTTGAGAGCCCGGAAGAATGAAGCCGCTGTGGATTGCTTCCAAAGAAAAGGTGATGCGCTGAGTATCGGGCTCAGCCTTCACGGTTGGACCATCAGCTGGCAATTCTTCCTCTATCACAGTCAGCATATCCTTGAGCCTAATGAGTTCTGGTTGGCTCTCGCATGTCATGATGACGCGGTATCCGGATTGGGTCAGCTCTGATACGTTGGCCCTCAGTAGCTTGATACTTCCGTTGAATGCGGGTTGCGGCTTTGAGTTCAGATCTATACTCGCTGGCTCAGAATGAGTTGAGCGGATATGGATTTGCGGGAAGAGTGCTATGAGGTCGAGTACTTCTTCAGCGGTGAGAGTTGTGTGGCCGGTTTTCTCACGTTCCCCGTACAACGATGTGGCAAGCAGCTCGGGGTTCTCAATCACGATCATGGTGTCTGGTTTGAGATAGTCAAAGATAGAGGAGTTGTAACCAACCGCCCGATCGTCTGTCTGTTGAAGGAAGTTGGGGACAACTGCTGCCGCGACAAGTTCCTTGATGGATCGTTGTGAGAATGGATCGAACTCACGAATGGACTCTACTGTCTCTCCGAAGAACTCCACTCTAACCGGGTTTTCTCCAATGAAGGGGTACACGTCAAGGATACCTCCTCTCAGCGCGTAGTCCCCAAATGTTTCGACGAATTCTTTCTTCTCGAATCCGAGATTTATCAGTTGCTTGCTAATCTGTTCGAGGTTATACTCTTCATTCACTTTTATGTGGATAGTCTGACGATCTATCGAGGCCGGGTCTGGTAGGATCTGCTGAAGCGCCCGGGGGTGAACGACAAGAACATCCGTTGTACCAAGCGCAAGCGATCTCAGTGTCTCGATTTCTTCAACACTCACCGCGGCACCATGGAGATTGCGGCCTCCAAAAAGCCTGATCGCCGATGATTCCTTAACCCGCTCGAGATCTTCCTTGATCCGCTCAGCAGTGGCACCATCGTGTGCGACAACCGCCAGAGGTCTTGAGGATTGATCGTGAATTGCGGCTATGACGAGTGCGTCAAGAGACCCGGACGCACCAGTCACGGATAGTATCTTGCCGGCTTGGAGAGTAGATGCAGAGAGAATGAGCGTTTGAAGCTGCCCGATCCCCGAAATGATATTTCTTAATGAGCTTTTCATACATCACTAACGGACGCGCCACACCCCTCCATCACAACAAAGCGCTGTTGTTGCGGCGGAAGGGATCTCGACTTTTCGTTTCCCTATTTTTTTCTGATCGCGAGCCTTACAAAGCCACCGGCTTTGGTCAGTCTCGTTCTTGCTTCATCTGCGGACACGCCGGCCTTGATCATTACCAGCGCCGTCTTAACGTGCCCTCCGGATTTCCTAAGGGCCTCTTCCGCATGGCTGTGGTCAACCCCAGTAGCGATCATAACGATGCGCTTAGCGCGTTCGGACAGCTTTTGGTTCATCAGCTGAAGATCGACCATCATGTTCTCGTACACCTTCCCCAGCCTGATCATCGAGGCCGTAGTTAACATGTTCAAGACAAGTTTTTGAGCTGTGCCCGATTTCATTCTCGTTGATCCCATAAGAACCTCCGGACCCACTTGGGGACAGATTGCGATATCAACGTCAAGATCGAACTCTGATCGGGGGTTTGTGGTCACATAGATCGTCTTCGCACCAAGCTCTCGGGATCGAGTGATCGCAGCGACAACATACGGTGTGCGCCGGCTGGCGGCCAAGCCGCAAACAACATCGCGAGCAGTGATCCTCAAGGCATTCATGTCTGAAATTGCTTGCGTCTCATTGTCTTCAGCACCCTCCTGTGACCTGAATACAGCATCTCGTCCTCCCGCAATCACGCCTATGACCGTGTCTGGCTCTGTACCAAAGGTTGGGGGGCATTCGGAAGCATCGAGTACACCCAAACGTCCACTCGTTCCCGCACCAACATATATCAAACGACCCCCGTCCCGAAGGCGGTCTACTATGAGATCCGTCGCGGCTGCGATGTATTTGATCTCTCGTTCAACTGCAGGCGCAACCCGTTTGTCCTCGGCATTGATCAAGCGCAGCAGTGAGAGTGTGGGAAGGAGGTCCATGCCAAACGTCTTTGGGTTCCGTTGTTCGGTTAGCAGAGACCCGAGAATTGTCGTGTCGGGATTTGTTTTCATCCAATAACGAACATATGATTAGAGTTCCACGATTACTGCCTTCTTCTCTTCCAGCCCGAGCTCTTCACTTCCCTTGAAGGAAATATCAAGAACATGGATTCGACGCTCGCCGGTCTTTGTCGCGGCTCTTTTTGTTTCATCAGTCAGATCGCCACCTTTCAGCGCAAGCAGAAATGGAAGGCTGAATGACCTCGGTCCATCGCGCGGGTCTCCGCTAGGTCGCTCAACTCTTGGCGTAGGCGAATGTCTTACCAATGGTTTGGACCACTTGATCAAGTCCTCTAATGGAGCAACTGCCCGTGCGAGCACAACATCAAAGGTCCTCGCTTCCACCCCCGTTGCGAGATCCTCAGCTCGGCTGCAAATTGCCGTTGATTTACTCAGACTGAGTTCGCGTAGCATATCCTGTATGGCCGTGACTTTCTTCCGGATAGAGTCGAGGTGTACAAGCCGCAGGTCCGCTCTCACGATGGAAATAGGAATTCCTGGCAGACCTCCTCCTGAGCCCAGATCAAGCACGTTGCTGCCCAAGGGTATGCTGGTCAAGAGCAACGGAGAAATCGAATGAAGGATATGGCTAAACCAGGCGTTTTCGATGTCCCGGCGAGATATCAAGTTTACCCTCGTGTTCGATTCAAGCAGCAGATCATAATATTTTTGCAGCAGGTCAAGCTGTGTATCGGTTATTTTTAATCCATTCGAATGAAGAATCGCCCGCACTCGAATCGCTTGATCCGACATATTACCTCGACTTGACTTCCTCCTGAGTTCCACGTGGAACGTCTCGGTCTCGCATGAGCGCTATCATCAGCACGGAAAGATCGGCATTGGTTACGCCAGATATGCGAGAGGCCTGTCCCAGTGACCTTGGTTTTACGCGGTTGAGCTTTTCTCTCCCCTCAGAGCTAAGGGACTTGATCGTGGAGAAGGGGAATTCAGGAGGGATAGGAGTTCCCTCAGCCCGTTTGAACTGACCGACTTGTAGCTCTTGGCGCTTCAAGTATCCCTCATATTTAAGCTCTATCTCGAGTCTTTCAACTGCCTTCTCATCGGTTAACAAAGCTCTGATAGGATCCAGAGAAATAATCCTCCCAATTTGGAGGAGCCCTCGAAGTCTCACTTCTGGCCGCTTTGCAACTTGGGAGAGAGGCAGGGGCTCTGTAATAAGTGGGCTCCCGAGCATTTCCAGTAGCCCATTTACCTCGTTTGGCGTTATGAACTGACTATCCATGAGTTCCCTTGCGGCATTGACTCTCGACTCTTTTTCCTCCAATCTCCTGATCAACTGATCCGAAACCAGACCAAGTTTGAACCCTTTACGCATCAATCGCGAATCCGCGTTGTCTTGACGAAGCAGCAGCCGGAACTCGGCCCTGGACGTAAATATCCGGTAAGGTTCATCCGTGCTTTTGTTGATGAGGTCGTCAATCATCACGCCAATGTAAGAATCGGATCGGCTGAGGATAAATGGCTCTTTGCGTCTTACTTTCAACGCCGCATTTATCCCGGCGATCAACCCTTGGCCGGCAGCTTCTTCATAACCGCTCGTCCCGTTGATTTGTCCGGCAAAGTAAAGCCCTCCAACGATCTTCGTTTCCATCGTGTGCTCAAGCTGATGCGGCGGGAAAAAGTCGTACTCCACTGCGTATCCTGCTCTGAGCATTTTGGCTTTCTCGAGCCCAGGGATTGTTCGAATTGCCTTACTCTGAGTATCAGCTGAAAGGCTCGTTGAAAAACCATTGACGTAAGCCACATTGGAGTCGTATCCCTCCGGCTCCAAGAAAATCTGGTGCCTCTCCCTGTCCTCAAACCTATTGATCTTATCCTCTATTGATGGACAGTATCGTGGCCCGACACCTTTGATTCTCCCTGAGAACATCGGCGAATCGGCAAATCCCGACCGGAGTATGTCATGTGTCACGGGAGTGGTGTATGTCAGGTACATGGGAATCTGTCGATTGGAGATGCACTCCGTTTGATGTGAGAATGGTGATGGCGGGTCATCGGGGAGCTGTACCTCCGTCGAAGCCAGATCGAGTGTGTCTAAAGCTAGTCTGGGCGGAGTGCCAGTCTTCAACCTTCCAGCCACAAATCCGAACTGCTTCAGCTTTACTGTTAGGCCATTCGATGAACCTTCTCCAAATCTCCCACCCGGCTGACAGGTGTTCCCAGTGTGCATTACGCCATTTAGGAAAGTCCCCCCACAAATCACAACACCTGAACACGCTATACGTCGCCCCCGGCTGGTTACAACGCCGACGACCCTCCTCCGCTCCACAATCACGTCTTTTAAAGAGTCTTGGACAACAATGAGCCCATTTTGTGCAAATACTCTCCTCTTTGCCTCTCGACTGTACCACTCCCGATCGTTCTGGCACCTTGGTGACCATACCGCCGGGCCCTTTGATTTGTTTAGCATTCGAAAGTGAATGCCAGTTGCATCCGCTATCCCTCCCATCTCGCCTCCCAAAGCATCAATTTCACGGACAAGATGGCCCTTGGCCGTTCCCCCAATCGCGGGGTTACAGGACATCCTGCCGATTGCTTCCGGATCCATTGTCAACAGGACCGTACGGCAACCAATCCTCGCCGAAGCCAAGCATGCCTCAATTCCGGCATGGCCGCCCCCTACAACCAAGACATCACACTTGCTTACTTCTTCGTCCATTTTTTTCCGTTCCACGTGAAACGCCAGGCTCACTTCCCTACACAAAACCTTCCAAAGATATTGTTCAGAATGTCCTCTGTGGTCACTTCTCCGGTCACCTCCGAAAGAGCAGCGGTGGCATCGCGTAATTCAACAGCGATTATCTCATTCGTTGCTCCCGTGTTAGCCAAGTTTAGAGCCGCGTTTATTCCTGACGCTGCTCGACCAAGCGCCTCCGCATGTCTCTTCGAAGTAACAAGGCTTGAGGACTCATTTCCAGCAGGTTCTTCAAAAACCAACCGACTTAATGTCTCGCGTAGCGAATTCATTCCAAGGCCCGTCTTTGCCGATACGTATACCTCAACACCACGAACACCTCCATGCTCGAAGCTCTGTGGCGGGTGATCAAAAGTTGCTAGCAGGTCTGCTTTGTTTCTTGCTATCACTGCCGCCGGCGGAGGGCCTTCATTGCATAGAAACTGCAATACCTTATCTCGAGGTCGCGCCTCCGTACAGTCTTCAACTATCAGTGCAATATCTGCATGGGCTGCATTAGATCTGGCCCGCAAAATCCCTTCAGACTCCACCTGATCCGCTGTTTCCCGAAGTCCGGCAGTGTCAGAAATTCTGAAGAGTACGCCAGATATTTGCACCGACTCTTCTATGACGTCCCGAGTTGTGCCTGGAATTTGTGTAACGATAGCCCGCTCTTCTTTTAGCAGAGCGTTGAACAAGCTCGACTTCCCAACATTCGGTAAGCCCATCAGCACGACACGAATCCCATCTCTGTAGAGACGCCCGCTTTCATAGGATTCGAGCATCGCTGATATTGTCTTTGCAATCTCACCAAGGCGCGCAATCACATCAGGCTTGGGAACCAAGTCAATTCCTTCTTCGCTGAAATCAAGTTCAAGTTCCAATAACGAACATAGATCTAGCAGCTTCGACCTCAGCATGTTTACTTTCTTCCCCAACCTCCCCTGCAGTTGATCCAACGAAGCCTTATACGCTCTCACGCTTCGTGACGAGATCAACTCAGCCACGGCCTCTGCCTGGCAGAGATCCATCTTCCCATTCAGAAAAGCCCGTTTCGTAAATTCTCCGGGTTCCGCTTGCTTCGCACCAGAACCAATTAAGGCGTCCAGGATTCGGCTTGACACAATCGTACCTCCGTGACAGCTGATCTCAACGCTATCTTCGCCACTGTAGGAGTGGGGTGATCTGAAAACTGTCGCCAGTACCTGATCGACAAGCTCGCCGCCTGCGTTCACAATACGGCCATAGTGGACGGTGTACCCTTCTGCCTCAACAAGAGGTCTGCGACCGCGAAAAACGCAGTCCACAAGTCGGAGTGAGTGACTTCCACTGACGCGTATAACGGCAAGCGCGCCTTCGCCTATTGGCGTTGCAATCGCGACTATCGTTTCATTGTCTGAAGAATGCATCAAGTTTTCAGGCGGGTATACTCTCGGCAGTGAAACTACGAATTTTCTCGGTGAGTATCAATTTTGCCAGCCTGCCTGGTAGCAGAATCCGACCCACTACAACTATTTGAAAAAAAAGCCCGCACGGGGCGGGCTCTGGCGTGGAACACAATCGCGTAGGCGGACTATCGCTTCACCTTTGGCAAATCCCTTGTCAGTCGCTCCATCAGCCCTCCCGACTTTTTCTTCGGATCAACTTTGCGCAGGGGTTCGTTCTTGTGCTGCTTGTTGATCCACGTCTGCTGGGCAATTGAAAGGATGTTAAACACAAAATAGTAGAGGTTCAGCCCTGAGGGGAAGCTATTGAATAACAATGTCATCATGATCGGCATCATCCATACCATGGCTTTCTGTCTCGGATCCGTGATCGTCATCTTCTGCTGGAGGAACATCGTTATCCCCATTGCGAGGGCGAGGCCACTTACTTCAGAGATTCCAAAGAAAGGAACAGTGAAAGGAAGCGTCCCAATTGTATCCGGAGCAGAGAGATCCTTGATCCACCAAACAAAACTCGCCTGACGTAACTCGATCGATGAGCTAAACACCGTGTACAGTGCGTAAAGAATCGGTAGCTGGAGAAGCAGCGGAAGACATCCCGAGGCGGGGTTGACTCCATAATCACGATAGAGATTCATTATCTGCTGATTCATTTTCTGAGGGTCATCCTTGTGCTTCTCGCGAATCTCGTTCATGAGGGGCTGAAGGGCCTGCATCTTCTTCATTGACCTCATGCTTGCCCGCGTGAGAGGGTGGAGCACGATCTTAATAATGATCGAGAATACTATGATGACAACCCCGAAATTGGGGATGAACATACGGAGGAACCTGAAAAGAGGAATCAGCAAATATTCTGAAATTGGTCGGATGATCCACGCGGCCCCAAGGCTCATGATCTGATCCAACCCGCGGCCATACGACCGAACAACGTCAAGGTCCAGGGGCCCAAGGAAAACGGTGAACTTGGCAGATTCTGATGATGAACCGCCGAATGGCATCTTCAAGGCAATCGTATAGCTTTCCCTAGCTCCCTGATCTGGCTGGGGTTGGTGAACTCCTGCCATGTAAGCACCCTGGGTCTTGCCCTCCTCTGCAAGGATTGCAGCAGCAAAGTACTTGTTGCGCGTTGCAACCCAACTTGTGGTTGTGTTCAATTCCTTTTCGTACGTCTGACCGGGAGACGACGCATCCAGCTCAGTCAGTTCGCCGCCTGAATACGCATAGGCCGTCGCAAAACGTGATTCTTCTATGCTGTTTCGCTCGGCGTACGGTATGCCGTACTCCCACACAACCTGGTACTCGAAGTTAGAGACCACGTCGCCCACATTGACAAACCTGAGGTCGGAATCGAACGAGTATTTGCCGTTTGTGAACGTAAACTTTTTGATGATCTTCTTGCTCTCGCTGATAGGAAGAGACATTTCCACAACAAATGATTCTTCTCCTTTCAGGTCCACAGTTTTCCAGTTAGGAAAGTCGCCCCTGAAGTACAAATGGCGAGTGTTGACCAGCTTACCGTCGCTCGACGTAAACAACAAACTGAAATCGCCGCTACTGTCATATTCTGTCAAATGCACGGGGTACTGATTCCAGGTCTTATACTCCCTGAGCTCCCATTTCCGAATGAGTCCGCCTCTTGTGGTGAGCTCTACGGTGTAGAGATCCGTCTTGACTACCAGATTTCTTTCAACGCCGGATGTTAGATGAGAGAAGAACTTTCCGAAGCGCTTTGAGGGTGGCTCGGGAATGACCGGTGTTTTGGGAAGCACTCTCTCAACCGTACTTGGCGGCCGCGAACTATCAGCATGGGAGGGGGCGATCTGGTGGGGTGGGGGAGCTTGCAGCCACATCCACACAATCAGAACCAGCCCAATGAGTATAAAGCCCAATGTCGTCTGTTTGTCCATCAGCTAAGCACCTCCAAAACCAAATCTCTCGTCATACAGGGTCGTAACCACCTCGATGCCACGGATGGCACTTCAGAACACGCCTGATCGCAAGCCATGCTCCCATGATGCATCCATGCTTCCGTAGCGCATCAATTGTGTATTGAGAACACGTTGGATGGAATCTGCAGGTGTTGGGCGGAACGAGCGGAGAAATCAGGGTTTGGTACATGCGTAAAAGAAATATCATTGCATGTGTCATTACTGACCTTTCACTCGTCCGGCAATGGTGCGGAGGAATAGAGCAACATCCTTACGGATGCCTGGGAGGCTTGGCGGTCGTGAATCTGGGTTCCATTCCATGTCGTACACAAATACAACTGATACATGATGACCTGTTGTGCGCAAGACTTCAACAAGTGCTTCGCGTTCTGCCCTCAGGGCTTCCCGTAAGAGTCTTTTGATCCTGTTGCGACGTACAGCATTCAGATCTTTTCCCCGAATCTTCAGTCCGGCGCGGAAACCTGGAGCAGTCACACCTCTTTGGACAACATATATACACCGGAGAATCTCACCTCGGAGCTTGCTGCCCGCCGCAAGAACCCTCCCAAAGCTCCCGTGGCCGCCAAGAGTCTCTGATTTCCTCAACGGGGTTCCAAATCTCCGCTCCAGGACAAATCCTAACGTTCGTCGCTGACTGTTAGCTTGTGACGTCCTTTCGCGCGGCGGCGCGACAAAACCTTACGCCCGGTCTTGGTTGCCATCCGCTCCCGAAAGCCATGCGTGTTCTTTCGCTTTCGCCTGTGAGGCTGAAATGTTCGCTTCATGTGTGCTCCTGGGCGTTCATGGTGTGGTGGGTTGAAAAATCGAGAGGCAAAATAAAGAGGGTTGCCCCGAGTCGGACAATCCTCTCGCGTTGATTGTGTTACACTCGGAAATCAATCTATAAAAATAATGCCAGACTTACAACAGAATTGTGTCCAAAGGCAAATTTTTGACTTGCGTACTGCCTCTCAGTGTATTATTATCACTGTGTGATTAGATTGCAACGGGGTGTTGATAAGTTGTGTGTCGCGTTCTCTTCGCCTCCATTCAGGCGGGCTCTCTGGTCGTCCCCTCTCGGAATTCCCAACCGTGAAGTGTTAGTAATGTTCCTTGGGTCGTGTAACCCGCTGTAATTTAATGCACTACGGTGGCGGCAATTCTGTGGATAAGTTCTCGATATCGATAAGGGACAGGGGGATTGCTAAAGGCTATTGTGGATAAATTTGTGGGTAACACGGTTGAGGTGTGTTGATAACCTGTCAGCCCATCCCTTTCTGCGAGATCTAACAAAAATGATGCAACCCGTTGTTGTCAAATACCCCTCTGAGTCTGAACAAGCCAACGATGTTTGGCAAGCATGTCTTGACACAATCAGAGAAAGTGTTAACACCCAGAGTTTTAAGACATGGTTCGAGCCTATAACTCCTGTGGGGCTTGAGGCCGGAAAGCTCGTCATACAGGTTCCAAGCCAATTCTTTTATGATTGGCTGGAAGAGCATTACTATCCCCTTATAAAGTCCGCCCTCGTGCGCGTTCTTGGAGAGGAGAGCAACCTTGAGTACTCCATCAAGACCGAAGAGGTGTCAACGGAACAAGAGGTAGCTGTTGCGCTCTTTACTCCTCCTCGGCCTGAGAACCTGGAGTATCCGCCGCAGCCGGAATCCTTCCGGGTTCGTGCGTCGGCGGGCGGTTCGTCCCAGGATTCCCCTCAGCCCGGCAGTTTCCAGACGTTCCTTAACGCTCGCTACACGTTCGACAATTTTATCAAGGGCGACAGCAACCAACTTGCCCGCGCTGCAGCCTCTGCAGTTGCCAACAATCCCGGTGGAACCTCGTTCAACCCACTCGTGATCTACGGAGGAACCGGTCTGGGCAAGACGCATCTCATGCAGGCAATCGGTAACTATGCTCTTGCAAATGGAAAAGCAAAACGTGTCATCTACGTATCAAGCGAGAAATTCACGGTGGAATTCGTCGATGCCATCCAGAGTGACCGGATATCGGACTTTTCAAGTTTTTACCGGAGCATGGATGTCCTAATCGTCGATGACATACAGTTCTTCTCCGGAAAAGAGAAAACGCAGGACAACTTCTTCCATACGTTCAATGAACTCCATCAGATCGGCAAGCAAATCGTCCTTTCGTCCGACAGGCCTCCTAAAGAGCTGAAGGGTCTTGATGACCGGTTGCTTTCCCGGTTTCAGTGGGGGCTTACATCGGACATCCAGCCACCAGACCTCGAAACAAGAATCGCCATCCTGCGGAAGAAGAGTGAAGACGATGGGATTGAACTCGCACAGGATGTTGTTGAATGCATTGCAGCAAATGTCACATCCAACATTCGGGAACTCGAAGGCTGCCTCATCAGTTTGCTGGCGAAAGCATCACTTGAAGGACGCCCAATCACCGTTGATCTTGCCCGCGAGGTACTGCGGGTAGTGGTAGGCGATCTCAAGTCTCCTATTATTATCGAAGAGATTCAACGCGTCGTGTGTGAATATTTCAATATTCCAGAAGACCTGATTCGCGCTAAAACGCGGAAGCAGGAAGTTGTTAATGCACGCCAAGTTGCAATGTACTTGGCGAAGGAACTGACAAACTCCTCGCTAAAAACCATCGGCCTACACTTCGGCGGAAGGGACCATAGTACGGTGATTCATGCCTACCAATCTGTTGAGGACCAAATGCACCTTGATCCCAAATACCAGACGAACGTTCAACAAATACGTCGAAGGCTGACCCTCCTTGGTCGGGTTTAGTATGATTCTAAACCTCTTTGAGGACCAACGGCCCGTGCGAATCGTGCGGGCTTATTTTGTTTCTGTGAATATCATGTTAGCATGCAGGTAGATATCCTGTGGGATGATGTTATTGCCCTGTTCAGAAAACGGTTAGGCTAAGTTGAAGCCAGGCATGGTGAACCCTACGTGAATTATTCCCGTTGTTGTCCACACCAAGCTACCTGCAACACTCCTTTAGGAAGCGTCTCTTAATAGAAACGGTGAAATAATAAGAGAATGTATAACTTGACTTGTTCACATTTCAACCACCTATATAACTACTCTTATTATTTAGATATAACTAACAAGATCATATTATATTGTATGTCCGAAGACAGTTGAGATTTCGAGAACAAATATCAGTCGAAGGATTTTCGAGTGACAACTTATGGCGGGCCAAGTACTTAGGTAGTTTCAATTAGTTGGAAAAGTGAAAGAAAATGTGTATTTTTAACTGATTTTCAAGTGCTTTTGGCTCCGTTGACATATATATTCCCCACCTCTAGGAGACTGCAATGAAATTCTCGGTCAATAGCAGTGAACTTCAGAAAACATTGAATAAGATTGGCGGCCTTGTTCCCACTAAATCCACAATGCCGATTCTCGAGAACATTCTATTTGATCTTGTCAATGAAGTTCTGACAGTTACTGCGACTGACCTTGACATATCAATAACGGATTCAATCCGGGTGAAGGGACTGGAGGATGGGAGGATAGCTGTTCCCGCAAAGCGACTGCTTGATACGATACGTGCACTCCCGGATACATCGATGATATTTGATGCTGACACCACAACCAATAAAATCAGGATTACAACAGACAACGGTGAGTATGCCCTCACAGGAGAGGCTGCAAAGGAATTTCCTGCGGTTCCACAACTTAAAGCAACTGAGGAAGTTTCACTTGAAAGCAATACGCTGAAGAAGATTATTCACCGCACGGCATTTGCTGTAAGTACGGATGAACTACGTCCGGCTATGATGGGGGTGCTCCTGCAGGCAAAATCAGGTGAACTGCGAGCGGTTTCTACAGATGGACATAGGTTGGTTCGATTAAGTCAGAGGATGCCAAAGCCTCTGGCACTCAAAAAGGACGTAGTTGTGCCAGCGAAGACGCTCAATCTCGTCAGTAAATCGCTGGACGGAGGGAGCATTGAGCTAAGTATGAATGACGCGCATGTCAGGTTTGCGTTCGGGCAGACCCTGGTTGTATCGCGGCTTATTGATGAAACATACCCAAACTACGAAAGCGTCATCCCGGGAGAGAACAACAAGACCATGACGGTCAACCGGGATCAGTTGGTATCTTCCATTCGCCGCGTTGCGCTCTACTCAAGCGCAACAACACATCAGGTTCGCCTCGGCGTGAGCAAGAGCAAACTCACAATAAGTGCGCAGGACATTGACTTTGGTGGAGAGGCAAAGGAGTCGATTCCATGTGAGTACAACGCAGAGGATCTTGAGATAGGTTTCAATTCAAACTACGTTGTGGACATTCTTTCACATCTGGATTCAGAGCAAGTGTCGTTCAAGTTCAGCTCACCAACCAAGGCAGGGATCATCACCCCCGCCGAGGGAAAAGACAATGAGGATGTCATAATGTTGGTGATGCCTGTTCGGCTCAACGTGTAGGTTGATGGTCTGGATATACAGTCTTCTTGGTGGCCCCGCCAGCAGCGGGGCTGCCGCATTTAATGGTAGATTACGCTGGATGAACGTCACAAGAATACGGCTTAGGAATTTCAGAAACCATGACGATACAACGGTTGAATTTGGAGAGTCTCTCAATGTACTCTTGGGGGGTAACGGTCAGGGAAAAACGAATATTCTGGAAGCAATCTCGTTTCTTTGTCTGACGAAGAGCTTTTACGCCGCCGGCGACTCGATTGTGCTTCAGATCGGCAAGGACTATTTTGACGTGGAAGGGACGATTGTAGCAGATTCCGGCATAGAGCATACTGTTCGTGTTGCCTATCAGAAATCTTCAGAGGAAAAACAAGTCGCGATCAACCATGCTCGACCGGAGACCCTTGCCTCGGTAATCGGACGTTTTCCGATTGTTGTTCTTTCCCCGGAGAACAACGGGATTACATTCGGCGCTCCGAGCGATAGGAGGAAGTTCATCGACCTGACGTTGTCCCAGTTAAGCACCAGCTACTTTGCTGATCTTCTTGAGTATCGTAAGGTTGTGCGTCAGAGGAACAGGGTTCTTGCCGAGGCAAGGCTCAGAGCGGAGATCTCCCTCGACTTGATTGACCCTTGGACCGTGGGTGTAGCCAAAATTGGGGGCCGGATCATGCTGCGCAGGAAACAGTTTATCGATGAGTTAACGCCGTATGTAACTTCAGCACACAGAAAAATGGCACAAAACGGCGAGACCCCCCAGCTTAAATACATACCCTCATGCAGCTGCAACGGGTGGACCGATGCTGAGTCAATATCGATGGCCCTGGACTCCGAGATTCGCAAGCGAATGCCTGATGAGATCCAAAGGGGATTAACACTCGTTGGGCCGCACCGCGACGAGCTGGGCATGACTCTCGATGGGATCAGCGTTCAGAAGTATGCATCGCAAGGCCAACATAAAACGCTGCTTGTTGCTCTGAAAGTCGCGGAGTTCCTTTTTTTGAGGGAACGTCGCAATGAGATCCCTGTCTTCTTGCTTGACGACGTGTTCAGCGAGCTTGATGAGCGCAGGGTGAGGAGCCTCCTTGAGTTAATCGGGAGTCTGGGACAGACAGTTATCACGGCAACGGAAGCATCGGTGTTTCATGACACGGCAAGGTGGAACGAAGGAAGACATAGGAGGTTTCGCGTTGAGAGCGGGACGTGCCAGCCGGAGTAAGGTCGCAAGAAGAACGAAGATCCCCGAGCCTGTCGGTGCGGCGATCGACAACCTTGCACGACATCTCGGGATAACCCGGACACTCAAGCAATATGGCGTGGTCACATCCTGGCCATCCATCGTCGGGGAACAAATCGCGAAAGTGACCACGGCCCAGAGATTCGAAGGTGGCATCTTGTTCGTTGGGGTAGCCACGGCACCCTGGAGGACGGAATTGACAATGAGAAGGCTGGAAATAATCGAGAAGATCAATGTGGCAATCGGTCAGAAGGTTGTAAAGGAGATTCGGTTCAGATAGGTCAACAATCAGAAGGATGGAATGGCAAAGGTAACATCGGAAAAGCTAAAGGATAAACCTACAGCGGCCACGACAGCCGGAGAGAAGGGAAAGGAGAACGGGAGGAACGGCGGCGCTTATACCGCGCAGGACATAACGGTCCTGAAAGGGCTTGAGGCGGTTCGGCGGCGCCCAGCCATGTACATCGGTGATGTGAGCGCACGCGGCCTTCACCATCTGGTGTACGAAGTCGTGGACAACTCGATTGACGAAGCGCTTGCTGGGTACGCAAGAAACATCGAGGTGATGATCAACAAGGACGGATCGGTAACGGTTATTGACGATGGCCGGGGCATACCAACCGACACACACAAGGAGGAAAAGCGCTCTGCGCTCGAAGTTGTGATGACCGTTCTGCATGCCGGGGGTAAGTTCGATAAGAACACCTACAAAGTTTCGGGTGGCTTGCACGGCGTCGGCGTCTCAGTTGTGAACGCGCTCAGCGAGTGGTTGGAAGTGGAGGTCTACCGCGACAGTAAGGTGTGGTACCAGGAGTATCGCAGGGGAGATGCTGTTGCACCGGTGAAACTCAACGGCAAGGCCGAGAAAGGCAAGACGGGTACGAAGGTTACTTTCATGCCGGATGGCCAGATATTCAAGAACAGGGTGTTTAAGTTCGAGACTCTGGCCGAACGCCTTCGTGAGCTGGCGTTTCTGAATCCGGAGGTCCGTCTCCGGATCGTAGACCTTCGAGCAAAGAACGAACAAGAGGAAACGTTTCACTTCAAAGGTGGACTCGTCGAGTTCGTGAAGTACATCGACGCAACGCGCCCATCCATTATGAAGAAGCCGTTCTACGCTACGGGTTCCGAAAAGGATGAGCACGGTCGCCCGGTTGAAGTAGAGGCAGCCTTCCAGTACAATGACCAATACAGTGAGAACATCTTCACGTACGTCAATAACATAAACACTCATGAAGGGGGAACGCATCTCGTCGGATTCCGCACTGCGCTGACGCGCACCCTGAACAACTACGCCTATAAGAACGGCATCATCAAGGAAGGCAAAATTGCTCTGACGGGAGACGACTTCCGGGAAGGGTTTACGGCCGTTATCAGCGTGAAGGTGCCGGAACCGCAGTTCGAAGGGCAGACAAAGACCAAGCTGGGCAACAGCGAGGTGAAGAGTATTGTTGAAGGTGTCATCGGTCCTGCTTTGGCGGGTTGGCTGGACGAAAACCCCGGCGATTCAAAACGGATTCTCGAGAAGTCACTGCGGGCCGCAGAAGCCCGCGAAGCCGCGCGCAAGGCCAGAGACCTCACGCGCCGAAAGAACGCTCTGACGTCTGGTGGCCTGCCCGGTAAGCTGGCCGATTGCTCCATCAACGATCCAGAGCATTGCGAGCTGTATCTCGTCGAGGGTGACTCAGCGGGTGGAAGCGCAAAGCAAGGGAGGGACAGACGATTCCAGGCGATTCTGCCGCTCAAGGGAAAAATCCTCAACGTAGAGAAAGCCCGTCTTCACAAGATTCTCGAGAACGAGGAGATCCGGAATATCTTCACGGCTATCGGCACTGGTGCGGGAGAGGAGTTCAACCCGGAGAAGGTGCGGTACGGTAAAATCATTCTGATGTGCGATGCGGACGTGGACGGCTCTCACATCCGCACGTTGCTCCTGACGCTGCTCTTCCGGTATATGAAGCAGCTCATCGAGCTCGGACATATCTACATTGCCCAGCCACCCCTCTACAAAGTGAAAAAGGGAAAACAGGAACTCTATGCTTATGATGAGGACGAACGGGACGCGATCGTAAAGAGAATCGCAAATGAAGAGTCCAAGAAGCCGGACGCGAAGGAAGAAGGAGCAGAAGAAAACGCTCCCGAGGAAGGAGCCTTGATCGTCGGAAGTGGTATTGCGATTTCCCGGTTCAAGGGTCTTGGCGAGATGAACCCCGAGCAGCTCTGGGCGACAACAATGAACCCCGAGACCCGGACAATCCTTCAGGTCACTATCGAAAACGCGGCGGATGCAGACCGCACATTCTCCATTCTCATGGGGGACGAAGTAGAGCCGCGGCGGGAATTCATTGAAAAGAACGCAAAGTACGTGCGGAACCTGGACGTGTGAAATCGAAGCCGCACACCGCCGAACACCGGCTCGCACCGGCAGAGCAAAGTGACACCATCGGGGCCATTGTTGTTAATTTTCAGACCCCCGACCTGCTTGTAGTAGCGGTAGAGTCGTTTCGACGCTTCTATCCAAAAATTCCACTCATCGTTGTGGACAACGGTTCCCGGGATCGGTCAAGGCATGTGGTGATGGAGTTGGAGGAGCAATGGCCGCGGGTGACACTGCCACTCCTGCTGGAAGAGAACGTCCACCACGGTCCAGCACTTCACCGCGCTTTACAGATGGCCTCTCAGGATCATATCTACATCTTTGATTCTGATACGATAGCGATGCGGGGAGGATTCCTGGAAGAGATGGCAACGATCCTTGAAGAAGATCCGGTTGCATACGCAGTGGGTCTGGCAGATAGCTCAAATAAGCGCGGGTTTCTTACTCCCGGGGGTGTGCCGTTCACACGAACCGCATACATGATGATCCGGCGGTCGATGTACCTGGATCTCCCGCCGTTCGTTCATCATGGTCAGCCCACTCTGGCAAACTTCACCGGGGCTGCAGGTCGCGGATACGCGGTGCGGAGCTTTCCGATTGAGACATATGTGAAGCATCTCGGCCGGGGAACGGCATCGCGATTTGGTTACGGTCTTGGCATTCGCAGCAAGCTGGATTATGTGTTGAACAAACTGGGCTTGTGAGATCTGGTCCCGGAGCGGGATCATCGCCCAGGTAGACAAATAGTGAATTTGAAGGAGAAGACAGCAAAAGAATGGATACTGCAAACCAGAAAATAGTGCCGGTCGATATCGAAGATGAAATGCGCGGCTCGTACATCGATTACTCGATGTCGGTTATCGTTGCGCGTGCGCTCCCTGATGTGCGTGATGGCCTGAAACCCGTCCATCGCCGCGTGCTGTTCGGCATGCAAGACCTTGGACTCGCCGCGAACCGTCCGTACAAAAAGTCGGCACGCATCGTCGGTGAAGTGTTGGGCAAGTACCACCCGCATGGCGATACCGCGGTGTACGACGCCATGGTGCGGATGGCACAGGATTTCTCGATGCGCTATCCGCTTGTGGACGGCCAGGGGAATTTCGGCTCCATCGATGGAGACTCCCCCGCTGCGATGCGGTATACCGAGGCGCGCCTGTCGCGTATATCCGAGGAGATACTCAAGGACCTCGAAAAGAACACGGTTGAGTTTACCCCGAACTTTGACGATACGCTCAAAGAGCCGTCGGTCATGCCGGCGATGGTCCCCAACCTCCTTGTCAACGGCGCCAGCGGCATCGCTGTCGGCATGGCGACAAATATCCCTCCACACAACCTCACAGAAGTCATCGATGGATGCCTTGCACTTATCAAGGATGACACCCTGACGAATGACAAGCTGATGAAATTCGTCAAAGCTCCGGACTTCCCCACGGGGGGGATCATTTACGGGTATGAAGGAGTGAAGGAAGCATACAAAACGGGCCGGGGAAGAATCGTCGTTCGGGCGAAAGCCAATATTGAAACAGGCAAAGGCGAACGGCAGAGCATCATCGTTACCGAGGTCCCATACCAGGTGAACAAGGCCAGTCTTATCGAACGTATTGCCGATCTGGTCAACGAAAAGAAAATCGATGACATCGCAGACATCAGAGATGAATCGGACCGGGATGGTCTCAGGATCGTCATCGATCTGAAGCGTGAGGCAAATGCACAGGTAATCCTCAACAACCTGTACAAGCACACGCAGATGGAGACCACCTTCGGCATTATCATGCTTGCTTTGGTGGAGGGGAGGCCAAAGGTGCTGACCCTTGCCGAGATGTTACAGAAATTTATTGCACACCGCAACGATGTCGTGGTTCGGAGGTCAAAGTTCGAGCTGGACGAGGCTGAAAAGCGGGCGCATATTCTCGAAGGCTTCATCATTGCCCTGGATAATATCGATGCAATCATAAAGTTGATCAAGGCCTCCAAGGACACACCGACCGCTCAGACGGGCTTGATGAAGAAATTCAAGCTCTCCGAAATCCAGGCGAAAGCGATTCTGGAGATGCGGCTGCAAAAGCTCACGGGTTTGGAGCGGAAGAAGGTTGAGGATGAATATCGGGAGACCATCAAACTCATCGAGAGGCTGAAAGCAATCCTGAAAAGCAAGCAGCTCCAGATGGAGATCATCAAGGATGAACTACTTGAGATCAAAAAGAAGTATGGCGATGAGCGGCGCACGGAGATTGTGTATAAGGCCGAGGAGTTCAGCATCGAGGACATGATCGCTGAAGAGGAGGTCGTCATCACGATCAGCCACACCGGCTTCATCAAGCGGTTCCCGGTCAGCGGGTATCGCCGGCAGTCGCGTGGCGGGCGCGGCAGTACAGGCGCGACAACGAAGGAAGATGACTTCATCGAGGCGATGTTCGTTGCCTCGACACATGAGTACATCCTTCTCTTCACCGATAAGGGTCGCTGCTACTGGCTCAAGGTGTTTGAGATCCCCGAAGCGGGCAGAATGTCTCGCGGCAAGTCGATCGCCAACCTCGTATCCAAAGCGCCTGATGAGACAATTGCATCATACGTTGCGGTGAAGAACTTCGTCGACCCGCTGTATGTGGTCATGGTGACCGAGCAGGGGATAATCAAAAAGACCCAGTTGCAAGAGTTCGGCAATCCGCGCAGGAGTGGAATCGGTGTCATCACCCTGGGCAAGGCGGACAAGCTGATCGACGTTCGGCTGACGGATGGGAAGCAAGACATTGTCATTGGAACACGCGAAGGGATAGCCATCCGGTTCCATGAGCAGGAAGTACGGTCGATGGGCCGCTCAGCAGCCGGGGTCCGCGCCATAAGACTTGAGAAGAAGGACAAGGTTGTGGGCGCTGTAGCGCTTCGACGTAGCGGTACCACTATACTCGTTGCCACGGAGCGGGGGTATGGCAAACGGAGCGAGACGGGGGAGTACAGGGTGAGTCACCGTGGAGGGAAGGGAATTATTACGGTGAAAACCACAGACAAGACCGGCAAGATGGTAGCGATCAAGGACGTGGTGGAGAGCGACGATGTGGTGATTGTGACGAGCGGTGGTATTGTCATTCGTCAACACGCGTCGGATATCCGTGTTGCGGGAAGGAACACGCAAGGTGTCCGCCTGATCCGCCTTGATGAAGGGGACAGTGTTTCGGACGTGGCGGCAGTAATGGCCGAGGAAGAAGAGCCGGAGGATGGGCAAGGGCAGGCGAGGTCAGCGGAAGCCTCGGCTTCTGAAGGGAAGACCGGAGGATCCTCAAAACCGAATCAGCCAACACTGTTTGATCCCGACGGATCAGGGAATAAACCGCAGAAGGGAGATAGGGGCAAGGCGAACACATCGCCGGGGAAGAAACCGAAGAAGAGGGGGAAGTAAGAGAGAAGCACGCATGAGGGGTTTAGACTGGTCCGAGCAGGACGTCTCTATCGAAGACCCAGCTGAATTTCTCCTTGCCGGAGTACGAGAGCCTGTCGGCGAGCTTGTGGTATCGGTCGGAGAGTGTGCAGAGATAATCCTGTGACTTTGCTGCTACATCAGACAACCCGCGGATGCTGTCCAGTTTCCAATGACTCACCAAGTCGCTGATGATCTCCGCGTAATCCTTCGTTGTGTACACACCCGTCTTTTGCGCAACGATGGAATACTTCTGGTAAAGGTTCTCCGACTTACCATCCGACATGAGCATTGCCGGCATCGTGATCTTTGACTTCATCATCTTGGCAAACGCGAGAACCGCTTGGGCCGGGTCAAGCTCAAAGATCCTTGTCATGAATAGCTTATACGCCTTTTCGTGCCTGGCCTCATCCCCGGCAATCATCCCGCAGATCTTGTGAAGTACTTCATCACCATCTCTCAGTGCAAGCACCCCCACATTTCGGTGGGAAATCTTTGTGGCCCGCTCCTGGAATGACGTGTAAATGAACCCTAGGTATGGGTTGTTCTCCGTCTTAGGATCAAATCCGTTCTTGATGAGGTTGTGCACAGTGGTCTCGACGGCACGCATGTCGACTCTGCCAGTGAGATAGAGGTACTTGTTCAGGAGGTCGCCATGACGGTTCTCCTCGGCGGTCCAACCGCGACTCCACTGGGCCCATGGGTTGTCGCTCGCCCCCGTTCTGTCGGTAACGCCCTCGAGCCTATTAAGCCATGTCTGATAACTCGGGAGAGCTTCCTCGGTTACCATATCGCCAACGAGGACAACAAGCAGGTCGTCGCGGAGATGAGCCGCCCGTTCACGGAAAGCCGCCAGTTCTCCAGTCCAATCCGGCTCAGACATGTTTGGCAGGAAATCCTGGGGCTGCCAGCTCTTCTCCACAGGCAATAACAAATCGGTCAGCTTCTCTCTGACAAACCCTTCCATACTCCTGATCACCTCAAAGTGTGATGAGGTAACCGGTATCTCACTATGTGCTGGCATGCCGCCCTCTCGTTTTCTCTTACATACAAGCCCCAAAACTACACCTAATATTGGACTATTCAGACGCAATTGCAAGCAAATACAGTTGTGAGCAGTGTTCTGGACATGGGGCCAGCAGACGGTTCTGGATGGCGTCCCGTCAACGCCGATGAGCACCGAGGTTGCGCTTCTTCAATTTTTTCTTCGTACATTTCGAGCGAACTCAGCTGCTTCGTGGCCTGTGCTGACCATCCGCGTTATCCGGTTGCACCGTATCAAATGATAAGCGAAGGACGGTGCTCACACCTCATACAGACCTCGCGCACGCAGAAAACACTCAACACACACCCTCTCAAAAGGAGAAATCAATATGAATATCTATGTGGGGAATCTGCCGCGCCAAGCCACAGAGGATGACCTGCGCCCGGCATTCGAGGCCTTTGGGAAGATATTTTCCGTGAACATCATTAAAGATAAATACAGCGGAGAGTCAAAGGGATTCGGATTCGTGGAGATGCCCACCCGCCTCGAGGCAGAAGCGGCAATCGCCGGATTAAATGGCAAGGACTTCATGGGTCAGGCTCTGACCGTGAATGAGGCGCGCCCGAAGTCGGATCATGACCGCAAACGTGGAGGTGGGGGATACGGCGGTGGCGGGTCCAGAGGTGGGGGTGGCTACGGTGGCGGCGGCCGAGGAGGCCGACGCTACTAGAACCTATCTGTGTTTGGTCGAGTGTAGTCGGGGATCCGAAGTCGTATGCTTTCGGCGCCGGACCCCCTGACTCGGACGGGCATCATTTGGTATCCAGAATGATCGGCAGCCCATCCTTACCGGAGCCGATTATCACCACTTTGGCATTCTGTGAGTTGGCAAGTTTCTCCGTCGCCTCGATTCCCTTCCATCGGAGAAGTTGCTCACTGATTCCCGCCGCCACAATTCTCTGGAAATCTGCTATACCCTGCGCCTCGATGCGTTTCCGATCCGCCTCCTGCTTTTCCTTCGTGAGAATGAACTCCATACGCTGGCTCTCCTGATCGGCCCGTTGTTTTTGCTCAATTGCCTCTGTCAGTTGCGTTGGTAAGGCAACATTACGCAACGGACTCGACTCAATGATAACCCCACGGGGGCCGACGATCTTCGCAAGCTCTTCCTGGATTGCTATGCCCAGCTGTTCCCGATCTGTGGAATACAACGCGCTGGCCTGGAAGCTCGCTGTCACTGCTCGGCTGATGGAGCGGAACTGCGGAGCCAAAACGATGGTCTCATAGTCCCCGCCCGCAATCGTTTTGTACACGCGCGCCGCCGAGTCGGGGTTGAGCCTGTACAGAACGCTGATCTCAAGGCCAATGGTCAAACCCTCACGCGACAGGACCTGCATGGTCTCCTTGTGCTCTTTTGTTTGGATGGAGTATTTGTGCACTCGGGCAAGTGGGTTTACGATGTTGACGCCGGCTGGCAGGGTATTGTCAGAGACAACTCCAAAGAAGTCGACAACCCCAACATGTCCGGCTGGGATCACGGTGAACGCCTGTGCTATTGCAACAATGGCAAAGAACACAGCTGCTGATCCAGAGAGCAGGGTGGTTGTACGGAACATTGGGTTTCGCTCAACCATGTACTTCTGCCTGGAGGATCTCCAGGCCAGGAATGCAATAACAGAAATGAGTATACCGAATATGAATAACATATTAACCTCCTTGAAAATTGGTCTGGAACCGCAACGCGGCAGACGTGCCCGGACACGCTACGGGTCGGCTTGCCGCGTTCATTGACTCTTCGGCGGCTCGTCGGCGCGCGGACGTGTGAGGCTTTAGTTGAACAGATGAGTGGAAGTAAGATAACGATTATCTGAGAGGATACCAAGAGGATTCCACCGAAATCGAAGCAGAACCCCCTGGGTCAAACATCGGCATAGAATGCTATTTGAAGATAGTCGCTTTGGTTGCTCCGTGAGCGGAGTAATAATCGGCATTGTACATTGCCTCAGCAACAACGGGCGCGTACTGGAATGTCCCTTGTGTCACCGCTCGAACCAAATAGTAGAACACCTGCTGCCTCCTGCCGCCGCGGAAGCTGGTGTAGAGGTTGATCCGGTCGTCTCTGATATCCATGTATTCCGGCATCGAGGCATTCTTGATGAACGCATAGTTTGTCGTTTCCGTCAGGCGAGGGTTCTCGATCTCGAAACCCGCCGGCAACAGATCGGAGATTGCGACGTTTTCCAGCAGGTCAACACTCGAATTCACTGTCAGCTTAACGACCACCAGATCGTTCTGGCGCATTGAAGCGAGGTTTGCAGGCTCGCCTGCTCTGTTGTAGAACTCCCGGCGTATCTGCAGGTTCTTGTCCTCCGCCCTCACTTTGCCATCCGTTCTGATGCCTTCAACAACAAGCGAGTAGTATACCCTCCCATCACCTTGCACGGTGATGGTGACTTTCTTGCCAAAGGGATTGAGGTCAATTTTCTGGTTCCCGCCTTTGTAAGGATGTTCCTTGTCGCCAACCCTTACTGTGCCGCTTGCTTTTGTTGATGAGGCCATCCGCGCGGCTTTGCCGAATGCGAGCATTGTGAAAGCTGCGTCCTGCGTGCTGTACCAGTAGGAACGTTGGTACACCCCGGAGAGGTAATCCATGTACCGGGCGATGGCAGCGTTGTTCAGGTCGGTCTCAAGCAGGATGTTGAGGATGAGAGCATTCGCCCGAATGGGTGAATCGAAATTATCGCCCGTTGTTCGACGTGGATCTTCAGTTATGAACTGAGGTGGCAACAGCTCGTTGAATGTCCTCCGGTCCCCGCTCAACGCAAATGCCCCGGCGAGGAGAAATTGGGTGTCGGTGGTAAGCAGGCTCTTTTCGCTGCGATAGAAGTTCATCACAGACTTTTCCGGAACGCCGCCCAGCGCGAGGACATACAGCCCGTACACAGAACTCTTGTCCGCAATACGCTTCACGACAACTCTTTGAGTATGGTGGTAGTAATAGTCCTGCGTTCGCTTACTGCGACTGATTGTCGCTATTGCGTTCAGCGCAGCTTTCAGTGTAGCCTCAGGGACCGCATATCCGGCTTTCTTTGCTTCAAGAAGGAAATGTGTTGCATACACCGTTGTCCAATCGTTGGAGTGCCCTCCACCGGGCCAGTACGAGAAAGATCCGTCATGTACCTGCATTGCCGTCACCTTTGTGATAGCCTCGTTCACGAAGTAGGAGGGACTGCCTGAGTTCAGTATGGATGGGTCAAGAAGCGTTGCCACATCCCTCAGATAAATCTGCGGAAATGCTTTCGAGACGGTCTGTTCAAGACACCCATGCGGGTAGCCAACCAGGTACTTGAGTTGTCGGGCGAAATTAACAACAGGAAATGGGCTCAGCGTGATGAATGCCCTGCGGCCGTATGTGAGATATACGTCTTCAATTTCGTGCGTGACAGGTTTCTCCTCATCCACGAATCCAGTGATGCCATCCGCCACGAAGGGAGACACTGGCCGTATGGGAAGCTCCGTCAGCGATTCAAGTTTCTCCCCGAAGGCGGTGGTTGTTACCCGGACTGTCGCCTTGCCTATCTGGTTTGTGGACCGCATCCGCACATTCACAAGGCGCTCCTGGTTTGGCTCAAGCTGCAGTTCGGCATTCTTTGCCATAGCCACCAAGCCGCCGGATGTTTCCACCGTGAACGTGAGCTTCACCGGTTTATCAGTGGTATTAAATGCGTTGATCGGCATGGTAAGTGAATCATCCGGGCTGAGGAACCGCGGGAGCGCGGGAGTTATCACCACGGGATCTGCAACCTTCATCCCTTTTTGCGCCAAGCCGAACCGATCCCCCTTGTAAGCAACAGCCATCAGCCGGAGTTGGCCGCTGAATTCCGGGACGTCAAGAGTAACCTCAACCTGGCCTGCAGAATTGGTTCTCAGGATGCCGGACCAAATGGCGAGCGGCTTGAACCGCTGCACGCCGAGCGGGTTGACTCTTTTTGCAACCGCTTCGTCATCTCCGCCGCCAACACTGCTTGAAGCCCGACCGTTCTTCTCCGGTTCTGGGATAAGCGCCTTGAAGAAGTCAAACGTCTCTGTTTCCAGCGCCTTGCGTTCGTAGAAGTACGCGTAGGGATCGGGAGTCTTGTAGTTCTTAACCTGACAGATTCCTTCGTCGACTGCTGCCACAGTCACCAACACATCTTTCTCCGCTACAGTGTGTACAGTGATCCTCTGTTTCGTCTTCGGACGGATCTTCTCCGGGGACTCAATCAAAACGGTGATCTCGTTGGACTTCTTCTCCACCATGATCGGGGCAAACCCATGACCGGCAAGCAGCGGAATGCTCTGTTCTTTGATCTTCCTGAATAACACCGCGCTGACGTACACGTTCGGGAGGAACTGCTCCTCGATAGGTATTTCCAACGAGGCAGAATTCCCGACGACGTTCAGGTACCTGTAACTGAGGACACCGTTGCGCTCCACCGTTACGAGCATTGTGCCACTGAATGGCGTCTGGAACAACACTTTTGCCTTCTCTCCGGGCGTGTACGTTTTCTTATCGAATACCATTTCCACACGCGCCTCAGGATCTATCTCAAACGACGTGATGTCCGTTGTGCCCCAACTGTATGAGTAGAATCCAAACTGGTTGTACCCCATGCCATCTGGTTTTGAGACCCGAACAACATACTCTCCAGACCGATCGACTGCATATGTGTATTCAACGGGCTTTTTCCCCAGCGTGATGACGTCAGACCTGACCGGAACTTCACGGCGCTCCGAGACGTACCGTAGCGTTCCCGTTCCCTGATGCTGGCGCAGAACCGAATGCCACTCGAACCGCACGATGTCGATCTTTACGCTGAACCCATCGATCGGCTTGTCGTTCTGATCGAGGGTGACAAGCTCCACTCTCTGAGGAGTGTTCGGACTGACATAGTAAGACCCCTTGTTCAGAATCCCAATGTAGTAGTCCTTGGGGTAGATCGTAGTCTGCGCGATCTGGTACACCGGCCGGCCTGATTCATCGAAGACAGCGATCCTGGCACGAGCGCGGAGCAATCCTGTTGACGTAACATTGTTCGGAACCGAAAACTCGACCGTGGCTTTCCCGTTGTCATCTGTTGTGCCGTTGAAGATATCGGGGTTGGCGGAGTAGTTCCTCGCAGCATCATCGCTGAACCGGAATGAAGGGAATGCCTTTGAGATGTAGGGGAGGATGTCGAATGAGCCCTCAAACTCCCAACTCCTTCCGGCAGCCGGCGGACCGAAGAAATTGAGCGCGAGAAGTTCGTATTTGATCTTCTCACCGGGCTTCGCAGATTCCTTCGAAGCCGTCAGTTGTACCTTCAAACGATCCGGCACGAAATCCTCAACGCTCACCTTGTAAGAAGAGAGATAAAGGTTGTTGCCGGTGTAGAGCTCGAATCGGTACTCCCCGCTCTGTGCCGTGGAGGTTGTTTGGTAGTTCGTTTCGAAGGATCCCTGTTCGTTCAGCGAATGCTGCTGTTCGGCAACCAGCGTGCCGGCTGGATTGAAGGCTTTCAGCCGGACGGGAAGTTGAACGGGAACGTCATTCGTCAGGTCCCTGACGATCCCGGAGATGAACACGGTCTCGCCGGGACGGTAAATGTTCCTATCACCATATAGATATGTATCGTACACGCGCTGCGCATCCCGCTTGCCTGCAACATCAAAGCGGGAGGTCTCAACCCGGTGGTCGGCAAGATTGATGAAATTGAAGTCGTCATCCGTTTCTGCGGTCACGAGCTTGAGGTTAAAGTCCTTCTTTGCCTCCCGGAAATTGCTGAATCGTGCAACACCGTCACCATCGGTTGTTGTGTTGGCGATGACCTGATTGTTTGTCGAAATGAGCGAAACCCGGGCGTTGCGGACGGGTGAGTTCGTCTCGAGACTTGTGGCAAAGACCAGCACCTCACGCTCGCTTCCCTTCACGATGAGTCCTATGTCAGACACCGACACAAGTTTTGACGTGGCGCGCCACGCCTCAGCGGGGTTGGCGATCTCCACTACGTAGAATCCTCTGTATCCCGTGTTCAAATATTTGGCAAGCCCGAACTGTGTCTTCACTTCACGGTTCGATACACCGGCGATCTCAAGCGTGTCGTAGTCGAGCTGTCGTCCATAGTTGCCGACGTAATAGCGGTACTTGCGACGGTACCCGCCACCATCGTCATAATAGTCGTAGTCATAATCATAGTAGCGTCCCTGATCGAGGAAGAACACAAGGTTGTTCTGAAAGACCTGGCTCACCCGCACCGTGAGTCTTGTGAGGTTCACCGTCTTAACCTCGATGGTCTTTTGTCCACCCAGCAGCAAATACGTCCCTGACTCGGACGAGAATCGGAACGAGGGCTTCACATTCCCTATCATTATGTCGGCCTCGTAGTCATGCTGTGTCTTTCCTCCAAGAACACTCTCCAGTCCCTTCTTTAGCATGATATGAAATGATGAGCCCGGCTCAAGCTTGCCGCGCAGGGTAATACTGCGTCCGTCCCCCTCCATCGAGAGCTCGCGAACAGGATCGATCGTGAAGAATGTCTTTGCTGTTGAGAGATCGACCTCCTGCGACGTTGTGATCCTGATCCAGCTGTTCGTCCCGTCGAACCCGAACTCATGTCCGTAAATCTTCAGTTCTTCCAATTTTGGGAGTTTGAAGACGAACAGCTGTTCGATCTTAATGTGTGTATTTGTCTCGGGCGAGATGAGCCCTTCCGTGAATGTCACCTCGATTTCATGCTCTTTGTCGAACTGTTCAAGCGTTCCGATCTCGAGGGGGATAATACTGCTGTTGTCTGCAGACATTACCCGGACGGTCTTCACGGGTTCCTTGTCGATGAATACCCTGATATACTTCTGCAGTTCGGATGGGATGACAACGTATGTGAACTCGAGATTCGCTTTGATACCGACCTTTCTTTTCTCCCCTATTCTGTCGTAGAAAAACTCCGCCTTGCGGAGCGCGAAGCTTTCGGTGGAAAACGTGAACTCGTCGGCTCCTTCAAATGATGTTGTCCCTGAAAGCCTGGTGAGAAGGGGAGTATTCAGCCTGGCACGGAACCTGGTATCGCCCGGCAGCAGGCCGTCCGGACTAAAGACAAGGCGTGCCGTGTCCTGCCACGAGTACTTTCCCTGTATGGGCGGAGTGAACTCGATATACGGGGTGTCAGTCCAGATGTTGGTTGAATCTGGTGATACTACTGCCTTTGAGAAAGTTACGATGAATGTCCCTTTTGCACTTGGAACGGTGCCGGCCGGAAGGCCGGAAGTGACCCGCAAGCTGCTCTTGTCGGAGGTACAGGATGCCAGCGAAAGAAGTATGATCGCCAAAGGAAGAGCCCGATTGATATTGTGCATTGCCACCCTCATATGTTGATGGTGAAGAGATAAGTCACAGAAAAGAAACCCCGACAGTACTACAACCGTCTAGAGCACTGCCTTCACCCTGATCCTCACCGAAGACATTCTCCCCTTGTCGTCCACGCAGGCCACGGTGTGGTCTCCATCGATGAGCCTGAGAAAGAGTTTCTCATTTGCCCTGTTCCGCGAAAGGTACCGGTCATCAAGGTACCAGATATGCTCGTTGACATCCTGGCCGGACGTTGCATGCAAGGTGATCTGTTGCTGTGGCGAAACGAGATAATAGGTCATCTCCTGTGATGGACTGATGATCGTTGGCCCGTCACCGGCAAAGAGCCGGGTGCACGCCGGATTGTGGGGCGGTGCCTTCGCAAATGACTTGCCTACGACCTTCCAGAAACCAAGCAGCTCAGCAGGGTAATCCGTGATTGATATGACCACATAGTTGTTCTTTCCGAGGCAGGAGTGGCAGAACGTCTGGTTTCCGTCTGGTGAAACCAGGTACTCGTTATCCGCGGTGCAGAGCTGGACTACCGTTCTGGCCCGCGAGTAATAGTCATACACCAGATGCTCGCAACGTGGGGTCGGTACATGGCCACTGTGCGCACACACTTCTCTCATTCTGATATCCCGCGGCACCGGAAGGATAGTCTTGAGGTGTGGCGTTGAAATGGTATTGAAGATGTCCACAAGAAGTGGGGCTGCGGCCTTGCTCCCCGTTAGATCGGGATTGCCGGAGTTAGTGACGTTCCCGATCCACACGCCTACCGTGTACTCCGCTGAATAACCAATACTCCACGCGTCACGACGTCCGTAGCTTGTTCCGGTTTTGTAAGCGATCTTCGGCAGGTTCAGCGATGACTCAAAATTGTTGGGCAAGTCGGGTCTGTCGAGACCGGAGAGGATATCGGTAATCATGTAGGCTGTGGACGGCGAGAATGCTTCCCTCCCATACACCCGATTTCTGTCATGAACGTATCGTGCCTTTGCGTAGATTCCGTTGTTCGGGAATGTGGCATACGCGGCGGTCATCTCTTCGAGGGTTACACCGCATCCACCGAGTATCACACTTAATCCCAGCTTCTCTTTCTGGGCAGAGAGGGAATTTATCCCGGTTCCTTTGGCGAAGTCCACAAACTGCCGCACACCGGCCTGCTGTAGGATGCGAATCATGGGTACGTTGAGAGAACGCCTTAATGCTTCATCGGCGTAGACGAGACCGGAGTACAACCCGTCGTAGTTCTCGGCCTGAAACCCCTCGGCATCGTACGGAATGTCCAAAAGACGAGACTTCGGTGTCAGGATCCCCCGATCCATTTCTAACGCGTACAGGAATGGCTTCAGGGTTGAGCCCGGTGAGCGGAGAGCTTTCACAGCATCCACCTGCCCCTTGGAGGTTTCGTCGTCGAAATCGCCCGAACCAGCATAGCCTACGATTTCTCTTGTCCTGTTCTCGATGACAACCACCGCACCATTTTGCACGCCTTTGAGCTTCCAGTGACGCAAGTGGTTTGCAAGCAGGGTTTCAACCTTCCTCTGAGTCCTGATATCAAGGGAGCTCCGCACGTTCGCGATATCTCCCGCATGCTCTCTCACTCTCAGCGAGAAATGGGGAGCAAGCCGGGGAAGCTGGCTCCTTCGTGCTCTGGCATCGGTGTGCCAGAGGACAACCGAGTCCTCTGATGAGAGGAACCCCATCCTGAGCCACCGCTGAGCATGGAATATGCGCTCGGCATAGAGTCGCTCGGCATTTCGGTCAGGTCGAAGTTTGTTCGGATCGTTAGGGATAAGGATCAGATCGAACAGCTGAGCGATATTGAGACGCTCCAGCGGGGTCTGATAGTATATCATCGCGGCCGACTTGAGCCCCTCGATGTTTCCGCCAAGTGGTACCATGGAGAGATATAGTTCGAGAATCTCGTCCTTGGTGTACTTCATCTCGAGTTGAACAGCACGGAACATCTCTACCAGCTTGTTGATGTAGGTCCTCTGCTTGGGCTCGAGCAATCTTGCAACCTGCATTGTAATAGTGGATGCGCCAGACACGCGACGGCCACCAAGCACGTTGTGAACCAAAGCCCTCCCCAGCGAAAATGGGTTCACGCCGGGATGGTAGTAGAAGAACCTATCTTCCTTTTGAATGAGGATTTGCTTCAACTTGTCCGGGATCTCGTCGGGGGAGGTCTTTAGTCGCCAGATACCATCATTTGCAAGGAATGCATGGAGGAAAACCCCACGCCTGTCCTCCATGAGGAGAGAATAGGGCTTTGGGTCGGGGAGTGGAACCAGAAGGGCCGAAGCCCAGAAGAACATCTGTAATGTGAGGATGATGAGAGCAGAAAAGGAGAGGGTTCGTCCGAGACTTCTTCTACGCGACATGTCCGCTGCGGCTGATTCCAAAACGCGGGGGAATGGGTTCTGTGCCGTTCAACTGCGCGTGGAATGAGAATGTTCCATCACGACGAGCAAGAGATGTGAGTGATTCTTTGACAGCGAGATTGTTAGGAACTTACCGAACGGAGGAAGGAAAGTCAATGCCCGACACGCAACCACCTAGGTGCTGTCCGAGCTTTATCAGAGCATGCCGCTTCGTTTACGCACGAACCACTCGACACCGAGGAGAAGGATAATCAACCCGAGTGTGTACTGCCAGTTCCAGAGCTCCAGCTCGGTGGAGGTTTGGAGTTCCCGCGAAGTAAGCGCCCCCTTCGAACGAAGCACGGTCTGCAGGTTTGCAAGATGTTCCGGTGAAAAGCTCTCCCCGCCAGTACGGAAGGCCAGTTGCCGGAGGAGGGGAGCATCCATCCGCGTATCCTGGAATTCAAGGTTGAGCTCACCCACCGAGAAACGCCCCCTGTCCTCTCCAAGGGGTTGACCGTCCACCTGCGCTGTTGCGCGGAAGGTATAGTCACCCGCGCTCAGGCCGTCAATGGTTCCTTCATACCGTCCACTCCCGATGGGTCGAAGGACCGCTTCATACTCCCGTCCATCATACATGGCAGTAATGCGCAGTTGCGCGTTGTCCACCGGATTCGCACTGGCGTCGTAGACCTGTCCGACGAACTCTACCGGTTCTCCCTCGGTGAATGCCTGCTTTGTGGTCGTCACTTTCACGGGCTTGTCATCTTCTTTGGTTGTCAGCCAGCGGATGGTGTTCGCAAGGAAGTTCCCAAACAGCTTCTCGGTTTCCGGCGAGCCCTGCGCCATCAGCCGCCATCGCCAGATACCATATCCCACAACGGCAAGCGACTTTTGTCTGTTCACGTTGCGGATAAGGATCAGTGGTTCGTTCGTGGTAATGTTCTGAATCATCACCACACCAAGGGTAACTGCTTCAGGCTTCGCGCGGTAGGTTGTTTGCGTCTTGAAGATGGGCGGAAGCCGCTTCCAGGTTTCAATGTCCGAGCCGCTTCCCGGGACAAGGATCGGATGGAGTCTCTGTGCGTCTGCCGGCTGAAAGAAAACGTACTGCTCAGTGGTCGATGGAGCGGAAGCCAGGATGAACGGAAGGACCGGGCCGAGGGAATGCAATTTGTTGGAGTCGACAGCCTTTCCATTGATGAAGAAGAGAGGCTTTACATCCTGTATCAACCCGGAACGGACTAGATCGAGAGTTGCGGGAGAAGTCCCCTGTGTAGGAAACCCTATCAGTATAATGCAATCCGCGGAGTCAAGGTCCGAACGTCGTAGCGATCCCTCGTAGAACCCCGACGGGGCCCTCTGTGTGTATGAGCGGACCGAAATGTTCTTTTCTTCCACAAGGGTCTGTTTGACAATGGATAGATCGGGAGAAGGAGAGCCGGCAATAATCAAGGTCCGCAGCTTGCTTTTCAGCACTCTGGCGAAGAACGACCTCCGGTTGTTATCTTCCGTGAGCTCACCGGGGAGGGACGAGACACGTACGGTGTACCTCCTGGTTCCTTCACCCTCCGGAACGTATGTAAGACGCACCGGGTATTCTCGTGTCCCTTCGCCAAGGACGAGCCTGGTGCGGTTGAGCTCCTTCGCACCCTCGCCAAGAACAACTTCAACGCGCTCTCCGCCAAAGCCGGAACTCTTGATTGTCACATCGACGGGTACCTCTGATTCATTGAAGACCAGATCGTTCGTAGCGATCTTAGTTATGACAATGTCCTTTTGTTCGGATGAGTCTCCGATTCCCACCGTGTACAGTGGCAGGCCGAGTTGCTCAGCGTCGTGGATGGGGTTTGATCCGAGGTTGTACATTCCGTCCGTCAGGAGTAATGCAGCTTGAATATTGCGTTGATCCTTGTCCCGTGAAATACGCCGAAGTGCCGCGGCGATATCGGTTGCATCCTCGTTAAGTTGCAGGGAGTCGCTGAGGATATTGGGAGCTTCAGCGGGGCGGGTCCCGAATGTGTAGAACAGCAAGGTTGCGTCGCTTCCCACGTTCGACAACTCGTTACTCTTCAAAACAGATGCGAGCTGTTCAGCTCGATTTCCCTTCCTATCCACTATGCGCATGCTTTTGCTGTTGTCCACCAGCACGGCAAGCCCCGGCGGTTCGGTGAACGAGACCACAAGCCGCAGCAGCGGCTCAAGCAGGAGCATTAAGAGCAGAGAAAGGGCGGCAGCACGGAGGATTGCGAGAAGCGTTCTCTTTCCGCGTGAAACAGGCGGAAGTGTGTAACGATAAAAAAGGAAGGCGACAGCCGAGCCAACGACGATCAGAAGAAGGATAACGGCTGTTGAAGCGCTAAAACCGAGTTGGATGCTGGGCATGAGAGGGGGTTGAGGATTGCAGATTGCAGGTCTGACCTCTGCAATCTCACTTCTTCAATCCTATTCCGTTTCCTTCACAAGTCGTTCAACAATGTCGATTGTCGTCACGCCGTCTGCTTCGGCATTGAAGTTTGGGACAATCCTGTGTCTCAACACCGGTCCTGCCATCAGCCGCACGTCAGCAATGTCAGGAGTATGACGGCCCGTCAACAACGCGCGCGTCTTGGCACCAAGGATCAGGTATTGGGAGGCGCGCGGCCCTGCACCCCAATTCAACCAGTCCTTGATGAACTGTGGCGCCCCGTCTGTCTTTGGCCGTGTGCGGGTTGCGAGCAGCACCGCGTGTTCGATCACATTGTCCGCCACCGGTACCCGTCGCACTAGGTCCTGAAATGATATAATCTGGCCGCCGGTGAGTATATGGTCGAGCGTCGGGGTAAACTGACTTGTTGTTGACCGCACGATCTCCACTTCCTGATTCTGCAATGGGTAATCCAGCCAGAGGTTGAACATGAACCGGTCAAGCTGTGCTTCGGGAAGCGGATAGGTACCTTCCTGTTCGATGGGGTTCTGTGTTGCCAGCACGAAGAATGGTTCCTGGAGCGTGTACGTTTGCCCTGCGGCGGTCACACGATGTTCCTGCATTGCCTCAAGCAGTGCAGCCTGCGTCTTCGGTGGAGTGCGGTTGATTTCGTCCGCAAGGACGATGTTGGCGAACACGGGCCCCTGCACGAATTTAAAAGACTTCGCGCCGGTGGAGGTATTCTCCTCAATGATCTCGGTGCCGGTAATGTCGCTTGGCATCAGGTCTGGTGTGAACTGAATCCGGTTGAATTTCAGGTCAAGGACCTGCGCGAGCGTCCTGATGAGAAGCGTCTTCGCAAGCCCTGGAACGCCGACAAGCAAGCAATGCCCGCGCGCAAGGAGAGCGATCAACAATTGCTCAACGATAGTGTCTTGTCCAACGATGACCTTTGCAATCTCTTTCCGAAGGGCCTCATAGGACTCCCGAAGAAGACTCGCGGCGTCGACATCGTTCAACGTTTCGACAACTGGTGATTTAGCCAATACATCCACCTTTCGAGTGACATTGTGAAGCACTTGCTACAACCGTGATTCCCAGTAGATTTTACCTCTGAGATCCTGCAGCCATGCCGCATATTCCTTGTTGCGTTTGAAATTCAGAGCAATCGCTTCTATGCGATGGTAATCCTGTTCCAGTGAAACCGGATGGGCGGGAGTTCGCTTCTTGACTTGCACAATGCAATATCCGTACGAGTTCCCTACGGTGAGTTTTGCCGGCTCGCTGATCTCACCCTCCTTCAGCGGCGCGACGATTGGGTAAAAGTTCTTGTCCAGTTGATTGAGCTCCAGCGTCCCGAGGCTTCCGCCAATTGGTGCTGTCTCAGGATCCTCCGAGTACTTCTTTGCGAGCTCGGCAAAGCTCTCTCCTGCAAGGGCCCTTTCGCGCAACCGTTTGAGGAATACGATCGTAGAATCGTCGCTTGCCTGTGTGCGTTGGATTCTAATGAGGATGTGGCGCGGGCGAACCGCGTCTCCGCGCCGTTCGAGCAACTGGATCAGGTGGAGTCCGTGCTCACTTTCCACAATGCCGGAGAGGTCACCTTCCTTTAAGGCGAACACCGCAGTCTCGAATTCCTTTACGAAGAGCCCCCTGCGGACGAAGCCCAGATCTCCACCCTGTGCGGCCGAACCCGGGTCTTCCGAATGCCTGCGCGCCAGTTCGCCGAAGTCCACCTCCGCCTTGATACTGTCGAGGAGCGATTGCAGCTTTGCACGGGCCGCAGCCTTTGCCTCATCGTCGAACTTCGGTTTGATGAAGATGAAAGCCAGCTCGACCTCCTCCGGGATCTCGCCCAGACTGTCCTTATACATCTGGAAGAACTCTTCCACGTCCCGTCGCCCGATATGCGTCGAGCTGAACCTTTGCTGCTGCAGTCGTTGTGCGAGCAGGTTGTTCCTCATCTCTTCACGGAACTCCCGCTTGATCCTGCTGAGCGGCATGCCGTATAGCTCTTCGAGCCTGGACTCCGACCCCACCTGCTGAATGCGCTGTGCGATCACCGCATCGAGCTGTTGCTGAACCTCCTCATCGGAAACAACGACGCTGTCTTCGATGGCCTTTGCCACAATCAGCTTTTCATTGATCATCGATTCCAGCGCCTTTTCCCTGAGTCCCGGGGTGTTTGGATCGACCTTGTTGTTGAAGACAAAGAATTGAACCTGCGCGTTCAGCTCCGATTCGAGGATGATGTCGTTATCGACAACAGCGACAATCCTGTCGAGCGCCTGCCCGGTGGCAAGTGATGCGCTGATCACCATCACTGCAACCATCCCCTGTCCCTTTCGTTGTCGCTTCATCGCAATGTCCGTGCTGGTTAGTCCTGTGCGGGCGCGGTTGTGTCGGTCATCGTAATACGGACTTCGACGGTACGCCTGGCCCGGAGATTCGCAAGGAGCCTCTCGTATTGCATTCTCCGCTCCTCGATCAGAATGCGGTCCCGGATTTCATTCCGGACGTATGCGAGATCGGGCATTTCTCCCCGCTTTGTGATTCCATGGACCATCATGACGTAATAGCCGGCGTCGGTCTTCACCACAAACGATGGTTGGTCTAATGACAACGTGCGGGTGAGCTTCCAGAGTTCCTCCGGATACAAGATACGCTGGCTGAAGTACTGGCGGTAGGCAATTTGCTGGAGCTGGGGTGCGAGCGCCGAATCCCCCTGAATTTGCATCAGTGCATTTTCCCATGATGTGCCCTGAAGTATTGCCGACCGGAACGCGTTCGCTGCATCGCGGTCTGCAAACAGAGCAAAGCTGAGATTCGCAATATCCTCGCGGAGGCGGAATGCTCCACCACCGGAGTTGTAGAGGGCAACAACCGCGTCCTCAGACACACGGGTGGTATCATCGGAGTAGAGTTCCTTGTCGAGAAAAGCGTTGACGGTGAGACTCCGCCTGGCGAGGTTCAGCTGGCGTCGAAATTCCGCCGTCTCATGAACTCCGCGCCGGACAGCCTCCTGGTACAGCAGTTCCGTGGTAATCCAATTGTTGATGTATTCACGGTCCTGCTGCTCGATATTGATCGAAGAGTCACGCGCTGCAGCCAACTCCTCATAGGTCAGGAAAGCATCATCTACCCGGGCAACAAATTCCTTCGGGCCGACTTCCTTTGTGCACCCCGTCAGCGCCAAAGCCACAAGCGCAGCTTCCAACCATCGCCACGTCCTAGAAGCCCTCTTATTGTGGAAATGCAAATGCGTCCTTGAGCGCCTCTTTGTATTCAACAACCGGGTACTGCCTTCGTAACCCGTCAAGCCACTCCTTTTCGAGCCGCTTCGACTCATATTCCTGGAATGCACTCGACACCTCAGTTCCTGCTTCCTCGAACGTCTTGTGACGCAACGGGTCTCTCTTGTTGAGCCGCACGATGACGAATGCGTTTTGATGACCGAATGGCCTTGAATGGGCGCCGAGAGTCAACGAGTCTGCCATCAATGTCAGCTCATCCTTCGTTACAGGAATGATCTCGGTTTGAGCACCGCCAATGATGTTGGCCCTTCGACCGCTCAGTACTACATCCACGACGGAATTCATCCTCCCCTTCTCTTCATCAGAGACCGCGGGTTTGGATGCCGGGCGCGGCACAAGCGTTATTCGAGAGTCAGCGATCTTGTGTTTCTTCATCAGCTCGGCCTTTAGCGCATCAAGACGTCGTGTGGCAAGCCTCAAGTTCTGTGACTTGTTCCTTGTCGTGTCGGGGTGAGCGATCAGCTGAACCCTGAGATTCGGGTCTCCCTTCATGTCTGCGGCAACTGCGCGGAGAACTTTCTGGGATTGGGATGTAACCTGAGACGAACCTCTCCCAAAGATCGTCTGGAACGACGACGGTGTGCGCATGCGGGCAGAGTCCTCAGCCGCGATTTGCTCAAGCGTCTTCCCCTGCTGGAGCTGTTTGTGGATCAACTGTGCAAGCGAATCGTTCACGATGCGTAGCGCAGTATAATCCACGCGGTCGGGATACATGAACTTGTCCCTGTTTGCATCGAAGTATGTGCGGAGGGCGGAGTCGGTCACAACGACTCTGTTCCAAACCCGTTCCTGTTCGATCTGGTAGAGCAGGATGCCGTCGACATATTCGGCCATGATGGCTTTGAACTCAGGATAATCGCGCTCCATCGTCTCAGCCCTAACCTCAAAGACGAGCTGCTCGGCGATCTTGTCGATGGCGGGCCTCATCCCCGAGGCGCGGAGCGAAGTGTTCGACAGATCCTGTCGCCCCTTGATCAGACCGATAACACTGTCAACCGATACGGTGTGTGTCCCGAAGCTGAACATTGCCGAGTTGCCGATTTCGGGGGTGATTGTATCGGCCCAGGCTGTATCCCTGGTCGTCTTGGTGGAGTCGAGTGATGTGAGGAAGCTCTCAACGGCGCTCTCGTTCATGGAGAACTCAACCTGGTTCTTCAGTTTTGTCATGAAGTTCTTCTGGTCTTCCTGGAAGCGGACTTGTTGGTACACCTGCTGGATGTCCTTCCTAGCCTCATCGAATGTCTTCGGGGGCCGGGTGTCGGTACACTTGATGAGGTGGTAGCCGTAGATCGTTCTGACGACCGGAGAAATCTCCCCCTTCTTCATTGTGACTGCCACTTCGTCAAATGACTGAATCCACCGGCGACGTGTGAACCATCCGAGGTCTCCGCCGCGTTGCGCAGATCCCGGGTCTCCGGAGTTCCGTATTGCCAGCTCTGCAAAGTCCACCCCCATGTTGATGCTATCCTGGATAGCTTTGATCTGTGCATAGGCTTTCGCCGTGTCTTCGGGGGCCGGGTCTTGCTTGTCGAAGCGGATCATGATGTGGCTGCACTGGACCTCACCCGGTGCCGGCTTCCTATCAACCACCCTTACGATGTGCAGACCGTACTGCGTGCGGATCGGTGTTGGGGATATTTCCCCCATTTTCATGGCGTATACCGCGTCCTCAAACGCAGGCACCATTTGTCCGCCCGTGAAATAGTAGAGGTCGCCATTGTTTTGTTTCACAGAAGGGTCCTGTGAATGTTCCAGTGCCAGCGTATCGAAGTTTGCTCCGGCCTTCAGTTGTGCGATGATCTCGCGAGCTTTCTGGTATGCATCGGCTGTATCGCCGCCTGCGGGGAGGTTCAACAGAATATGGTGTGCGCGGATTTCCTCCTTGCGCATCTGGAACATCTTCCGGACGCCGGGGCTCGTTACTTCCCGGTCCGTCAGGAAGGATGCGGCAAGACTACCCTTGTATTGAGCAATCTCATCACGCACCTCCGGGCTCTTGTCCAGACCCTGACGGTAGGCATCGGCAAGTTTCAACCTGAAGTTTGTCATCAGGCCGAGGAACTTCTCCCGATCCTCCATGGACGTGGAACGAGCCTGGTCTCGACTGCCACTGCTTTTTTCGTAGAGTTTTTCGTAGTCCGCGATGGTAATCGGCTCAGACCCGACCTTGGCGACAAGGATATCGCCGTGTTTCGGCGAGCAGCCATGAGCAAGAAGAGCGATGGTAAACAGAAATCCCGCGGCCGCAGCAAGGCCAATGAAGTTCGTACGTTGGTGCATAGCAGCAAGTACTCCGTAGTGATTGTACCGAAAGGACTTTTGAGGTTTACCGACCTTACAGAGGGTCGCTTGGTGTGAAATGATAACCAAAACCGGGTTGAGAATCAAGGAAAGTTTGCAGACCGGAAGGTGCCGCCGGGTGTAAGCTATAGGCGTTTCAATGCCTGCGCGAAGTCGCTCCTCAAGTCCTCAATTCCCTCCACACCAACTGAAATGCGAATCATCCCAGGTGTGACACCGTGGCTCTTCAGTTCTTCGTCCGTCATGTTGATGTGGGATGAATAGACGGGAATACTCACGAGTGTTTCCACTCCGCCAAGCGACATCGCGTTGAGCGCGACCTTTAACGAGTCACACACCTTCACTGCCCCCCTCACACCGCCCTTCACCTCAATTGTCACCATGCCGCCGTAACCGCGCCCCCCAGCATCAACCATCTGTCTTCTGGCAATTGTGTGCTGAGGATGTGAAGGGAGCCCCGGATAGAGGACGCGGTTGACCGCCCTGTGCCGCTCAAGAAATTTTGCTAACGCAAGGGCGTTCTCATTTTGTCGCTGCACTCGCAGTTCGAACGTCTTTAAGCTCCTCAGCATCAAATATGCGGCAAACGGATCCGCGCACCCGCCGTAATACTTGAGCTGAGTATGAACGCCTTTGATGAACTTCTTCGTCCCCGCAACAACACCAGCCATGATGTCGCTATGACCGCCGAGGTACTTCGTTCCGCTCTCGACGATTACATCGACGCCGAGCGAGAACGGGTCCTGGTTGAGGACTGTGGCGAAGGTATTGTCTATCATCGTTGTGATGCGGGCACCGGCGCGCTTTTCAGCGTTCTGCGTCGCAGCAACAAGTGCCTTGATCTCCACAATGCCAAGAGTCGGGTTCGTGGGTGTTTCGAAATAGACAAGCTTCGTCCTGCGTGTGGCGAGTTTTGGAATGTCTGCAAGTGAGTCAGGTCTGACGTAGTTGACGTTGATGCTGAGACCCGGCAGGATATCCCGGAAGAACCTGTACGTGCCACCATAGAGAGCCGGTGTGCTGATGATTTCATCCCCCGACCTGACGATGGAGAGTATTGCTGAAGTTATCGCCGCCATCCCAGATGAGAACATGAGTGCTTTCTCAGCTCTCATTATCAGCGCTAGCCGTTCCTCGACTTCTCTCACAGTGGGGTTGTGATATCGTGAGTACACGTATACGTCGGGATCACCTTTTGCGTATCTGACCGCGTCATTGGAGTTCTGGAACCGATAGGTGGATGTCTGGGCGATCGGGACAGAGACGGGTCCCTGGAACGGATACAGCTTTGCGCCGTGGATGGCGCGGGTTGCGAGAGAGGTTTTTGCAGGATCCCTTTTTGGTCTCATGGATGGCCAGTGTGGAGTAATGGATTGATGGATTAATCGCTGATGCGCTGGTTGGTGTTCTTCAGGTGATATGGCAACAGCGATGCGTAGATGGTTTGGTGGATAGGTGTCGGAATGCCGGGTTCCTTTCCAAGCTTAATCACTCCTCCCGATAGAGCCTCGATCTCCAGCGGCCTGTCATACACAAGGTCATGGTAGAGCGAAGAGCGGCTGTTATTGGGAAACCGCTGAAGGGCCGTGAACACGTTGTCGATGAACCCGGGTGTCACCCTCACACCGTTTGCGTGCGCAACAGCAAGGGTCTCCTTCATTGCGTCGGCGAGCAACGACTTCGTTGCCGGGACGGCGAGGATTTCGCCTAGCGTCAACCGGGTGAGAGCCGTAATGCCTGCAACCGCAGTGATGAAGATGTACTTCTCCCAGAGATCGATATGAATGTTGTCCGACAGCGTGGCGTTGATCCCCGCACGTTGCATGACATCGAGAATGCTCCTGCCCCGCCCGTCAGGAGCCGAATGGCCAAGAGGGCCGAATATGATCTTCCTTGGTCCACCCGTCTCAGTAATCTCCCCCGGAGCGGTGATGGTTGAATAGATGTTCGCAACCCCGCCATAGACGGCTCCTCGCCTGATTTCCCGCTGGATCTTTTCCTCGTTGTCAATGCCGTTTTGGAGGCTGATGATAATGGACTCGTCTTTCAGCAAAGGGTCGAGACTTCTGGCGGCAGACTCGGTGTCGTACGACTTCACGCAGAAGAGGACAACGTCGACGGGTCCTGCCTGCGCTGCACTATCGGTCATGCGTCCCGGAGGCAGAACATAGTCAGCCTCTGTCGAACGTACACGCAGCCCCGCCGCTCGCATTGCGTCAAGGTGCTTGCCGCGCGCGAGAAACCAAACCTCCTCACCGCTCTTCGCGAGCTTACCGCCGAAGAAACCGCCAACGCCTCCTGTGCCAACTACCGCGAACTTCATTCTTCATCCACGATTAACTCGCATGAATACGAAGTCTCAAGAATCTTACTCATGAAGGCCTTCGATCTGACATTTTCTCTTTGTTGCATTCGAGGATGATTCCGTAGCTGCTCTAGGGTTTCGGGAGAGCGGGCTCCGCGAAGATCACTTTCTCCCGTTCGATCACGACAGTTCCTGCAGGGGCACCCTTTGGTTTGCGGACGTACTTCCTCTCAGTCATGGCAACCGGGACCATCTTGGCGTTTTTCATCCTGCTATAATATGCCGCAATCCCTGCCGCTTGCTCTTTTGCGCGCTTGCCCGGTTCACCCTTGCCGCTCCGGACTTTCAGCACAACATGAGAGCCACTCGATCCGCGTGCATGGAACCAGAGGTCATTTGGGGCTGCGTGTTTCATTGTCAGGAGGTCGTTGTTTGCACTGCTTTTGCCGGCCCAAACCTGAAAGCCTCCGTCGACCACGAATGTACGAAACGGCAGTTGCGCGCGTTCTTCCGCCTTCTTGCCGATGCCAAACCCCTCAAGCTCCGATTCGTGTTGAGCCACGAATTCCTGTATCTCCTCTTTCGTTTGCGCTTCCACAAACGACTCAACAAGGGCGCCGGCGAGCGTGGCCGAAGCTCTCAGTTCCTTCAATCGGTCTGAAGCGTCCTGTCGTGCAGCGCGCGATTTCTTTGCCTTCTCAAAGTAACGCTGGGCGTTTTGCACCGGTGACAAATGTGGTTCGAGAGGAATGTCTGCATTGTCAAGTCGGGCTTTCTTTGCTCCTCGTTCGACCGCCCCCAGGTTGGTCATCAGTAAAGAGCCAAAACTCTCGTATTCCTCGGCACGTGTGCTGCCCTGCAGGTCCGACTCCGCTGCGCGCATTGACCGGAGTGCACGGTCCCGCTGCAGCCTGAGCTTTGTAAGCATGGCGTTCTTCTTTTGCGATACTGCGCTGGTCGCCCGCTCGCGTGAGATGTAGAACCGAATAGCCTCGTGCACGTCATCGAAACGCTTATCCGTCGCGTGCTCAAGATGATCAAGCTGCACAATCGAGAATGCCACCGGAGTCTCAACTTTGCCCCCATCCTGAATGTACACACGCGGGTCGGGACTTGCCAGTTCAATCATCACCTGCCGCAGCGCCCGTTTGATTCTCCCGAGAATCTCTTGATCAATCTCTGAAACTCCTCTTGTCGAAGGAACCTGCGACCTGTGCAGTACTTCCTTGACAAGCGTCGTTCCGAGTGTTGGGTATAGCTTTTTGAGGGCTGACACGATGGAGGCAGATGGATCTCCGATGAGCGATGCGTCAAGGAGAGTTGTGTCGTAAAAGAGTTTATTGGTTCGGCTTTCAACCTTGCTTCCGACCAACTCCCGGGCACGCTTGAAGGCATCGACAATCACTCCTTCGACATCTACCAGGAGGACATTTGCCTTTGCGCCGAAGAGTTGAATATCAACGCGGGCTGCAGCATCAAGCTCGAGAGTCACTACTCTGTCTGATGGGTGCATAAGAACCGACTTGACTCGTTTGCCCCAAATGTCCTTCAGGACGTCAGCAGAGTTCCGCTTGGATCTGGAGAAAGCAGGATGGAGATACAATGCATTCTCTGCGGCTGCGCAGGACACAACCAACGCAGGGGTGGTCCGGCCAAACGAAAAAACGAGATGGTCACGCTCTTGGGAGAAGGTTGCCTCGACGGTCAAACCGGTGATTCTGGAATCAAGACTGGAAACAACGTAGCTTAGTGTATAGTAATTAGTTAGCATGGTGTTATCAACAATATATTCAAAATCGACTTATTTGTCACCGAAACGGCAACTGACGGTGGATAACCTGTGGACTTCTTAGTTAGAGGACTGTTCGAAAGTTGTCGGAAACTTTCAATTGCAACTGCGAGCCATTTTTCGTACTTTTTTGCCCGAAGGATACGAAATCAGAGGTAGTATGATTGCCAGTATGACCGGCTTTGGCCGTGGAGAGGCGAGCGCGAAGGGGATTTCGGTCGCCGTGGAGCTGCGGAGCGTGAACAGCCGGTTTCTTGAGGTCGCAACCCGCTTACCCCGCTCTCTATCCCTGCGAGAGAATGAAATCAAAGAACTTATCAGGAAAAGAGTATCCCGGGGAAAGGTCAATGTCCTTGGAACGGTGGACCGAGAGAACAACGGCACCCTGCCCCTTGAAATCAATGCATCTGCCGCGAAATCCTACTACAAACTGTTGAATCAGCTTAAGAAGGCCGTCAAAATCAAGGAACCGATCAAGCTCGATCATCTCCTCCGCTTCTCTGAAGTTCTCGATGTTAAGGAATCCGATAACTCCGATGAAGCGGAATGGGAGCTTTTTCAAACGGCACTGGCGGGCGCTCTGGATGAGCTGGTTCAGATGCGTGAGAACGAAGGCAGAGAATTGAAAAAGGACTTTGTGGCACGTATCGGGGGACTGGAAGACAAACTCCAACTTATCGAGAAGCTCTCTGTTGACCAGGTGCCACAAGAGCGCGAACGCTTACGGGAACGGGTGAAGGAGCTGGTGGAGAACGAGAGCGTGGACGAAGGCCGACTCGAGCTTGAGCTTGTACTGCTTGCAGACAGGCTCGACGTCACGGAAGAATGCGTGCGATTTCGCAGCCATAACAAATTCTTCCTGGAGGCAATGGACAACGACGATGCTGCCGGGCGCAAGCTGAATTTTCTTGTGCAGGAAATGAACCGTGAGGCGAACACCATCGGCTCGAAGTCCAGCGCGGCAGAGATTGCCCATCTTGTGGTTGGTGTGAAGGAGGAGCTGGAGAAGATCCGAGAGCAGCTGCAGAACATCGAATAGGCCATGCCGTCCGGGAAGCTCATTGTTGTTTCGGCCCCGAGCGGTTCCGGAAAGACAACGATAGCCCACGAGATTCTGAGGCGGAATCCAACACTCAGCTTTTCGGTATCTGCGACAACAAGAAAGCAACGGGCTGGAGAAGTGGACGGCAAGGATTATTTTTTTCTGACCCCGGAGGGATTCAAGAGAAGGGTCGATGCGGGGGATTTCGTCGAGTGGGAAGAGTTGTACGGGGACTCCTACGGTACATTGAAGAGTGAAGTCGACCGGGCACTGCAGCACGGGCAGCATCTCCTCTTCGACGTCGACGTGAAGGGCGGTCTCTCCATCAAACGGCAATACCCCGAAGCATTGTTGATCTTCATCGAAGCCCCGAACATGGAAGTACTAAAGCAGCGCCTCGTGGGCCGCCACACCGAAGATGAAGAGGCCATCAGCCGTCGACTGGAACGGGTGCCGATGGAACTTGAAATGGGAAAAGAGTTTGACCACCAGGTGGTCAACGATGAGTTGACGCATGCAATAGACGAAGTACAACGTTTGGTTTATTCATATCTACACACAAAGTAAAGAGGAGCGAAGTCAATGCCGATCAAACCAGTGAACATCGAAGAGCTGAGCCAGAAGGCGAGGAACATCCACGAGGCGATCGTTGCGATGTCAAAGCGAGCGCGCCAGATCAATGATGAGATAAAGATCGAATTCAACCAGCGGGTTGAGCTGTTTGTGCCCAAGACAGAAGTGGAGGGGGAAGAGACCGACGTGAATCCGGACCAGCTGAAGGTGAGCCTGGAGTTTGAGAAGCGCCCGAAGCCGACGGACCTCGCACTTGACGAGCTGGTTGGCGGCAATCTCAAGTGGCGTTACAAAGAGAAAGAGGAGATCCCCGTGCCGAAGGACGACGAGGAGGAATAGCCTACAACCATGCTCAACGGGAAACACATAGTGCTCGGTGTATCCGGCGGGATCGCGGCGTACAAGTGCGCGTGGCTTGTGCGGGAGTTCGTGAAGGCCGGTGCCGAGGTGCAAGTGGTGATGACACGGTCGGCGACCGAATTCATCACTCCGCTGACGCTCTCAACACTTTCGCGGCGGACAGTGATCATCGAAATCTTTCCCCCTTCGCCGGATCAGCCAACCGACCAGTGGACGAAGCACATCGACCTTGCGGTGTGGGCCGATATCACGCTGATAGCTCCGGCATCGGCAAACACCATTGCGAAAATCGCCCACGGGTTCGCCGATAATTTCCTGACCACGCTTGTCCTCGCCCTTCGCTGCCCCCTTGCTATCGCGCCATCGATGGACGTTGATATGTTCGCTAACGAAACAACCCAGCGCAACATTGCATCATTGAAGGAATCCGGATGCTTTATTATCGATCCGGAGAGCGGCGAGCTGGCAAGCGGGCTTTCGGGTCCCGGTCGGTTGCCCGAGTTGGAACGGCTCATGAATTTTGTGGATGGAATTCTGGAAAAGAGTCATCAGGACCTGCGGGGAAGGAAGGTGCTGGTAACGGCCGGGCCAACGTACGAACCCATCGATCCCGTTCGCTTTATCGGCAACCACTCATCCGGCAAGATGGGATTTGCACTCTCCAATGCCGCGGCACTTCGGGGAGCGGAGGTAACGCTTGTAAGCGGACCGGTCTCATTGCATACCCCGAGAAACACCCGACGTATCGATATCCAGACAGCGCGTGAAATGAAGGAGGCCATCGAGCGGGAGTTCGCCAGTTCCGATCTGGTCATCATGTCTGCGGCAGTGTCGGATTTCACGCCTATCCACCCTGCGGCAGAGAAGATCAAGCGTGAAGAGCAGGCTTCATCCAGCCGAACCCTTGAACTGGAAGAGAACCCCGACATCTTGAAGACGCTGGGCGAGAAGAAGAGCCGTCAGGTCCTCGTAGGCTTTGCACTGGAGACGAGCAACGGAATCGAGAATGCGAAGCGGAAGCTTGCATCAAAGCATCTGGATGCCATTGTCCTCAATAATCCTCTTGAGGAAGGTGCAGGCTTTGCATCGGATACCAATATCGTGACGGTGATTACTCCGGACGGACGAATAGAGCGATTGCCGAGAATGCCCAAGTTCGACGTTGCGAACGAAATCCTGAACCGCGTTGTGCCTCTGTTGAAGTAATACGCGTTTGTGTTTCTCCCCATAATTCATCAACACGACGGCATGACGGCCCGAAAAGACGAGACGGACCTTCTGTCCGACATTCGACGATTCATTGAGCAGGAGCGGGATCTGTTTGGTCAGATGCTCTTTGTGGGGAAACGCGCACCCGAGTACGAGGAACCTGCCATGCCCGAGAAGAAACACATCGTAGCAGAAGAGCCCCTCCTCTTCGACCTTCCTGCACCGGCGAAGCCACCTGTCACCTCAGAGTCGTGGGGGACTGCTTCATCGCTGGATGACCTCAATGCGCAGATCTGCAATTGCGTCAAATGCGCACTTGGTCACACGCGAACGAAGTTCGTGTTCGGTGTGGGTAATCCCAATGCGACGTTGATGCTTATCGGCGAGGCACCGGGTGCCGACGAAGACGCGCAGGGAGAACCGTTCGTCGGTAAGGCCGGGCAGTTACTGAACAAGATTCTGGAAGCGATCAACTTCAAGCGTGAGGATGTGTACATCTGCAACATCCTGAAGTGCCGTCCGCCGGGGAACAGGACCCCTCTCCCCGAGGAAGTGGACACATGTATTCCATACCTCAAAAAGCAGATCGAGCTTATCAAGCCGAAGGTGATTTTGTGTCTGGGGCTTGTGGCGGCGCAGAACCTTCTGCAGACCTCCGAAAGCCTTGGCAGGCTGCGTGGCAGGACGTTGGTCTACGAGGGCACGCCGTTGATGGTTACCTATCATCCGGCCGCATTGCTGAGGAACCCGAACTGGAAACGGCCAACATGGGAAGATGTGCAGGCGGTGAGGAAACTCCATGATGAACTTGTCGCAAGGAACTGAACAGGAATAGGCTAGCATGGCAGAAGCAATTATGCGAAGGGGTATCGATCTGGCGCTGGAGCGCGGCGCGGGGGAAGGGAGAATTCCACCGCAGGCCGTCGACATCGAGGAACAGGTGCTCGGCGCGATGCTGCTCGAGAAGGAAGCGATCGCGAAGGTTCTTGAGGTGCTGGACGAGGACGCGTTCCATGCCGACTACCACCGGAAGATATTCCAGGCAATGATCGCGATGTTCGAGCGGAGCGAGCCGGTGGATACGATAACCCTTGCGGAAGAACTGCGCCGTCGCGGGCATCTCGAAGTTGTTGGCGGGGAGACGTATCTGGTTGAGCTGACGATGAAAGTGACTTCGGCGGCCAACGTGGAGTATCACGCGCGCATCGTGCTGGAGAAGTCACTGATGCGAAACCTGATCACTGCAGCCTCTGCCGTTGCCGCCCGGGCATTCAGTCCCACGGAAGATGCGTTTGACCTGCTCGATGAGGCGGAGCAGTCGATCTTCCAGATCTCCGAGAAGCGGCTGAAGAAGAGCTTCGTCTCGATGCACAAGGCGGTGCACGACACCATCGAGATGCTCGAAGCGATCCATGGCAAACACAGCGGTGTCACAGGAGTGCCGACCGGGTTCCGCGACCTTGATTCGCTGACCGGAGGTTGGCAGAATTCCGACCTCATCATTATTGCGGGACGACCAAGCTCCGGCAAGACGGCACTGGCGCTTTCCGTTGCGCGGAACGCAGCCATGCACAGCGACAAGCCCACTGCGGTCGGTATCTTCTCGCTTGAGATGTCCACCCAACAGCTCGTGTTGCGCTTGCTCTGTGCCGAGGCCAAGGTGGACGCACATCAGGTTCGCACGGGGCGCCTTCCCGAGGACGATTGGAAACGGTTGAGTATTGCCGCAGGACGTCTTACCAACTCCAATATTTTTATTGACGATACGGCAAGTCTCGGGATCCTTGAGCTGCGCGCAAAGGCCCGCCGTTTGAAAGCGGAGAGAAATATCGGGCTGATTATCGTGGACTATCTGCAGCTCATGCAGGGACCGCGCAACGCAGAAAATCGGGAGAAGGAAATCTCCGCCATCTCGCGCTCCTTGAAAGCTCTTGCCAAAGAACTCACGATCCCGGTGATTGCACTCTCCCAGTTGAGTCGTGCTGTGGAGGGGCGGACCGACAAGCGCCCCATTCTCTCCGACCTTCGCGAGTCCGGTGCGATCGAACAGGATGCAGACGTTGTGGCATTCGTGCACAGACCGGAAATGTACGAGGACCCGAACTCGGAGGAAGGGCGGGAGGTGCAGGGTCTCGCAGACATCATAGTCGGGAAACAGAGGAACGGACCAACCGGCGATGTCAAGGTAGCGTTCGTGCGTCGCTATGCCCGTTTTGAGAACCTTGCCCCCGCCGCGCTGAACGTCATCCCTGCCGATGTTGATGAGACTCCGTTCTAATACTCCTGCCCGCATTCGGCTTCCAAGCGGGCGCCGGCAATTCCTGCGCGCTCTTGCGATGCTTGGCACCGCTCCTATCATCCTCAAGAGCGGGTCCCTATTCGCTCTCGGAGGAAGTGAACAATCTTCTGAGGAGGTCAACGAGGAGATATGCAGACGGAAGTTCCAGATCGGGGTCCGGAAGGAGTTTGCAGAAAGGCCGATCGGCGATGTCATGGTGGCCATCGGCAGCTTGTTCATCGGAACGCCGTACATTGCAAACTCCCTCGAACAGCCGGGCAGTGAGCGACTCGTCATTAACCTGCAGGCACTTGATTGCGTAACCTTTGTCGAAAGTACGCTCGCACTTTCACGGTGCATCAGACTTCGCCAGCACTGCTTTGACGCTTACAAAGAGCAGCTGCAGCTCATCCGGTACAGGTCGGGCGTCATCGATGAGTATCCGAGCAGGCTGCACTACTTCTCAGACTGGATCCACGACAACACCGAAAAAAGGGTTGTCCAGGATGTGACGAAGGAACTTGGCGGCATCCCTTATGAAAAGAAGATCGAATTCATGTCCGTACACAGGTCGGCATATCGTCAGCTTGCGGATGACAATTTCCTGGAGGCGATCGGGAACACGGAGACCGACTTGAACCAGAGAGCGCGGCACTTTATCCCGAAACAGCGATTGGAGGAAGATCTGCCTGCTATTCGCGACGGCGATATCATCGCCATTACCACCTCCACAGATGGTCTGGACATTTCACACACCGGAATCGCAGCGCACGTTAACGGTACGCTTAAGTATCTTCATGCACCATTATCGAACGGAACGGTTCAGCTGACGTCAGGCTCTCTCGCAGAGTATCTCAAGATGCACAAGAAGCAAACGGGGGTCATGGTTGCCCGCCCGACCGAACCTTGAGACGCAGTGAATGGTCGTTCGGGCGGGCCCGTCCGCTTGAACCGGTTGATTAACCAAGACTCACGCATTCACTAAGACATCTATTCAGGAGACAGCATGAACTACCACATCGCACGACCAATCCTCGCCAGCGCGCTCGTACTTGCGGGTGCCGCGGCATACAGCCAGGGCCTGTACTGGGAGAGCACCCACAGCGGGTCGATGATGCAGGAAAAGAACAGCATCTCGCAGCAGTACTACATGCCAGGCAAGTTCAAGGTTGTGAGCGCTGATAACGGAGAGACCATAGTCCTCCGGCTCGACAAAGAGATCATCTACACAATCGATCCCAACGACAAGACGTATTCGGAGATGACGTTTGCAGAGATGGAGGCATCGATGAAAAAAGCCGGCGCCAGGATGGATGCACACATGGCGGAGCTTCAGAAGCAACTCGAGTCCATGCCTGAAGAACAGCGCAAGATGATGGAGCAGATGATGGTCGATAAAATGCCCGGCATGAAGAAGGAAGGAAAGGTGGAGGTGAAGAAGACTTCCGACAAGAAAACCATAAGCGGCTATGCGTGCGTGAAGTCCGTGATAACTGAAGACGGCAAGGAGCTGATGACCGTGTGGGCAACGAAGGACATGAAGGATTTCAACGTCATACGGAAAGACATGGAGGAGTTCGGCAGGAGGATGGCAGCAATGAACCCGATGATGCCGAAGGGTTTCCTGGAGGCGATGGCCAAAATCGAGGGCTTCCCGATTGAAACATCGATGGGCACTACGATGAAGCAGGTTGTCACAAAGGTCGAGCGTCGGTCAACTCCTGCTGGTGAATTCGAAGTGCCGGCAGGTTACAAGAAAGTCGACCCCAAGCTGATGCAAATGGACGAGGAAATGGAGTAATCAGGAACGGAGGCAAAATGGAAGAGGCGAGTCCCGGACTCGCCTCGTTCGTTTCACGTGAGCATCAGCAACCTACTTCCACACGCCGGGTATCTGTGTTCCACACTTCGGGCAACATCCTTGCCGCATGTTGTTCTTCTTTACCCTGAACCCGAACCGTTCGATGAGCAATTCCTTACAGGACGGGCAGTACGTGTTCTCATATTTTCCAACCATTCCCGGGATGTTGCCGGCATAAACGTATTGAAGTCCCGCGGTGTAGCCAATTTCCGCTGCCCTGATCAGTGTCGCTGGCTGTGTGTTTGAGGGATCGGTCATCTTGTAGTCCTGATGAAACGCGGTCACGTGCCACGGGATATCGCGCGAAACGGAGACGAGGAAGTTGGCGATATCGGTCAGCTCTTCATCGGAATCGTTGAAACCAGGTATGATGAGTGTGACAATCTCCAGCCAGATCCCCATGCCCTTGATCGAGCGGACCGTGTCGAGGACGTTGTCCAGCTTTCCGCCAAGCTGCTGGTAATTCTTCTGCCGGAAGCTCTTCAGGTCGATCTTGTAGAGGTCAACGAACGGACGGATGTACTCAAGCACCTCTGGCGTCCCGTTCCCGTTGGAGACATACGAGCACTTGATGTTGTACTTCCGGGCAATCTTGAATACCTCCATTGCCCATTCGCTTGTGATGAGCGGTTCGTTGTACGTGCTTGTAAGGACGGGTGCCTGGTGCTCAATTGCGTATCCAACAAGCTCCTCCGCGTTGACGTATTGGGGAGTTGCCGTTGCTTTTGGATCGCGGATTGCCTGGGATGTGAACCAGTTCTGACAGTATGCGCAATGATAGTCGCAACCGAGCATTCCGAAGCTCAGAGCCTGCGTTCCCGGCAGTGCGTGAAAGAAGGGTTTCTTCTCTATGGGATCAAGCTGGATACCGCCGACATAGCCCCAGGGGACATACAGCACACCGTCCTTGTTGAACCTGACCTTGCAAATACCATCGTGGCCAGGCGCGATCTTGCACCGATGGCCGCATGCGTAACAGCGCACCCAGTTGTTCGGCATCTTCTCGGATAGGTCCCCCACCTTGACATGCTCTGCGAGGAGGTCATGAAGAGTGGCTTGTGTTTCCGTCATTGGCATATGAGGGCTCCCGCTTCAAATATAAGAAGCTTGTTCGACGGATGTCAAGAAGGTTGCAACGTCCGGTGCTGTATGGAGATAGAGATGCGATTCACCTGTTGCGTTTTGGCGAAGCCGGCGTTACCTTCTCTTCAGGATCTCACAAGAAGAGGAGAGCATGGGATCAGTTACCAACCACTGCGCGCTCTGCGGCAAGGAGATCGAGCCCGAGGAACAGTTTTGTGCCGAATGTGCCGCGAAAGGTGCGGAGCCCTGTCCCGATTGCGGCAAGGTCATCTGCGAATGTGAAGCCGGTACCGGAGATTAGGTCCGTCATGTGCCATGGACAAAACCTTGCAACGCTTTTCGGAACAGCGCGGTTGCCTGGAAAGACCGGCATTACTTTGATGTTTCTTTCGCCCTGGCTTGTTCTGCAGCAGTCCAGGGAGGTACGATCCCGTTCATGCGTGCATAGGCAATTGACTGCCCGAGATGTTCGTGCAGGTGTGAAAGTTCCGACATGAGTGCGCTACGCAGTGTCATCTTGTTGCCGAAGAAATCCACGTCCTTTTCCAGATCCGAATCCGAGATCTTGGTCACTGTCGACTTTACATGTTGAAAGGACTTCGCCAGTCTTTCCGCGATTTCCTTCTTGTCTATTGTCGCCTTGTCCCATTTCTCCGGCTCCATACTCCAGCCGGCATCGGCGGGCGCCTCGTAACCGGCGATACTCATCAGGCCGTAGTTCCCGAATGCGATGTGGTTATATACCTCGCCGATCGACCGCACGCCATCTGCCGGCCGCCATGTGAACTTGTCCTGTGGGGTGGCATCTTCCAGAGACATGATCTGCTTCTGGACATATTCGATCTGCCCCAGCAGATCCGCCCTGAATCCGGTCGGCTCCCCTGCAATTGCGACAGTCGCTGCGACCAGCGCAACGCACGCAACAAAGAACGATTGCCCCAATGGGATCTTCATCGTGTTGCCTCCTTGAAATTTGTTGTGATAATGTGAAGACTGTGGAGTGGTGAATCAAGTTAGTGAGTTTTGCCCGCATCTGCAAGAGAGCGCAGAACGCGCATGTTCTCAATGTCCTCATGCATGTCCTCACTCTTTTCAGTCTCAAGTATCTTCGGGATATGAATCAGTGCAGGATCGATCATTAGCATTCTGAATCCCAATAATCCGATCTGTCCTTTGCCGATATGTTCGTGCCGGTCCACTCTCGAACCGAGCCCCCGTTTCGAGTCGTTGACATGCATTGCAACCAGCCGCCCCAAACCTATGGCATTGTCGAACTCTTGCATGGTTTCCTGCCAACCCGTCTCGGTCCTAATATCATAACCCGCGGCGAAGAGATGGCAAGTGTCGAGGCAAACGGCCATCCGGTTCTTCTGTTCGATGAGATCGATGATTGCCTGAAGGTGCTCGAACCGATATCCAATCGCACTACCCTGGCCGGCGGTGCATTCGAGAGCGCTCAATACCCGGAAACCCCTGGTCTGGCCGTGGGCGATGTCGAGGGACTCGGCGATTCGTTTGATACCCTCGGCTTCCCCTGCCCCAATGTGTGAGCCGGGGTGAAAGATCAACGCACTGATACCAAGAGCTTCGCACCGCTGCAGCTCGTCAACGAACGCAATGCGAGACCGTTTCAGCGTCACCGGATCGGTTGCGCACAGGTTGATCAGGTACGCAGCATGCGCGACGACGGGCGCGATCCTTGCTTTCACTGAAGCCGTTTTGTAGTTTTGGATGTCCTCTTCGGTCAGCGGGCTCGCCTCCCAACGGTTGTTGTTCTTTGTGAAGACCTGCATTGTGGTGCACCCGATGCGCGAGCCGCGCTCGAATGCAGTGTGTATCCCACCGCTGATGGACATGTGAGCGCCGAGCAGGATCTCGTTCTTCATGTTACCAAGATACGAAAGCACAAACTTGTGGACAATTCGCCCAAACACTTCTCAATGCGATACAGTCTGAATACCTCAAAGCTTGTCATTGGTCTCATGTCCGGCACGTCGCTTGATGGTGTTGACGCCGTGTTGGTACGTGTTCGCGGTAATGGTCTTGCCACACGGTTCAGAGGGGTTGCCTTCATCGAGCACCCCTTTCCCCGCGGGCTGAAACAACTGCTTCTGAAGAATTCAGCTCCAGGGACGAGCAACGTGGACGATATTGCCCGACTGAACTTTCTCCTTGCCGGCCTGTATGCGGAGGCCGTGAAGTCTCTGGCAAAGCGCGCACGTGTAAGCCTCCGGGATATCTCTCTTATCGGCTCGCATGGACAGACACTACGGCATTTGCCCGGGCTCCACACCATGCTCGGCAGAAAGATCCGGGCGACACTCCAAATCGGCGATCCATCAGTGCTGGCAACGCTGACCGGAATTCCGACGGTCGGTGATTTCAGAGTTGCGGATATGGCGGTTGGTGGACAGGGAGCGCCTCTGGTGCCGTACTTCGATTGGCTTGTCTTCCGTTCGAAGACGAAGAACCGCTTGTTGCTGAACATCGGTGGTATCGCGAACATCACCGTTCTGCCACGAACCTGTTCTGTGGAGAAAGTGTATGCGTTCGATACCGGTCCGGGAAACATGATCGTCGATTCACTGATGCATGAGTTTTACGGCAAGCCCTATGATGAAATCGGAAGAACGGCGCTTCGAGGGGCAGTGTCGCTCGAGTTGTTCACGCAGATGCTTAAGCATCCATATCTGAGCAAGAGGCCTCCAAAGTCTACGGGAAGGGAAGAGTTCGGCAAGGAGTTCCTCGACAGGCTCCTCAAACGTGCCGAGAAATACGAAAGAGAAGACATCATTGCTACCGCGTCGCAGTTTACGGCCTATGCTGTCTATGAAGGGTACAGGCGGTTTGTCCAAAAAGCGATGCGCGTGGATGAAGTGATCCTGAGCGGAGGCGGCGTGAGGAACCGCTTCTTCAGAGAGGAACTGCAGCGGTACTTCGGAACGGCCAGTGTCCGATTGATCGATGAGTTCGGCATTTCCTCCGATGCAAAGGAAGCGATCTGCTTTGCGATCTTGGCCAACGAGGCGATGGCCGGCCATCCGGCCAACCTACCCGCGGTGACAGGTGCAAAAAGGGGGGTCGTGCTTGGGAAAATCTGCATCCCGGTTGGGAGGTAGAGCGCCGGAGGATGTTAGCTCATCGGATCACGAGCTCGTTCAATATGTTCTCTGCACCCGAAAACTTGTCGAGAAGGAACAGGATGTACCTCGCATCCACATTGATCGAGCGATTGTAGCGGTCCTGGAAGTAGTAATCGCCAACGACAGCCTCCCAGTTGCCGTCAAACGCGCAGCCGATCACCTCTCCTTTCCCATTGATGACGGGACTGCCCGAGTTGCCTCCCGTGATATCAAGGTTGGCGATGAAGGCAACGGGTACATCACCCCGCTGAGGATCGGCATATCGTCCGAAATCTCTGCTCTTCCACAGATCCTTCAGCCTGGCAGGGACGATAAACGGATCTTCGCCCGTCTCCTTCTCCACGATCCCTTCAAGCGATGTGGCATAGCTGAGTCGTACCGCATCCCTCGGGTGAAGTGGCTCAACTTCACCGAACGTAAGCCGCAACGTCCGGTTCGCGTCCGGGTACGCGACGTCCTTGTGTTTCCAGTCCAGCCACGTCCGCAAGAACGTTTCCCGCAACCCGCCGATGGTTGTGGTGAACCGTGCGGACTTCACAGACAACTCAGATTGCTCCGCACCGAGTTTTTGTGCAAACTGAATATACTCGTCGTCGAGAATGTCATCCGGGTCTTGCATGAGGAGCTTCTCTGCGCCGGCTTGCGTTGCAAGCAGAGTCTCATCAAACAGATCTTCAACGAATTCGCGCACCTTGCGCTCCCGTGCAAGTCCTTTCGTTGATCCCATTATATCACGGAAGGTTGTGCTCTGCTGGTCTGGCGGCAGATCGGCAGACTTCAGCACCAGCGCAACGAGGGTTTCCTTCTCAACATTCAAATCGAAGTCCTTGTAGGTAGAGGCCATTACCTGCCGCACGGGTGCCCGCTCCTTGTCGGTTGGATCAAGTGTGTTGCCAGCGGAGTCCTTCGGGAAAGATCGCAGGTAGGCGAGGAACCTGTTCGCAACGGTCAGAACCTGCAGGCCACCCGTGATGTTTGTGAACAGGAGGTTCTTCAAGTTGAATGTCCTGAGTTCTGCGTTAGCCTTCTCGAGCTCGGAAAGAATGGTTTCAAATCGTGCTGCGAGCTCGGGTGTCGAGCTGAGATGTGCCGCGAAGCGCGACTCTTCTGCCCGTTTCACGTTCAACAGATCGGCGCGCCGCATCCCCTCGAGCGTTCCAATGTAGTTCTTGTACGCGTTTGCCATCCTGCGCAAGGTGGTAGCGTACTTAATCTCAACTGCGCGGTCCTTCTTAGCCGCCCTTTCTATAATATCAATCCTCGCCTCATAGAAATCGATGAGTGTCGGCAGTGTCTGATCGTGGGCGAGCTGGACGGACGCGGCTTCCCGGTACCGGTACGTCCTTCCCGGAAAACCCATAATCATGGCGAACGACCCTTCCTTCACACCCTGGGCGGAGAATGGCAGGAACACTTTCGGCTTATACGGTATGTTATCCTTCGAGTATTTTGCAGGCTTTCCGTCCGGCCCGACGTAGGCGCGCATGAACGCGAAGTCGCCCGTGTGGCGCGGCCACGTCCAGTTGTCCACTTCACCGCCAAAGTTTCCGATGGACGAGGGTGGCGCATACACAAGACGCACGTCGTCGAGATGATCGTACGTGAAAAGGTAATACTTCACCCCGCTGAACATCTCTGAGACAGTAGAATTGTAGTCGGTGTCCTCCTTTGCAGCCTTCTCGATTTCGCGAGACCTGGCGGTGATTGCCTTTGACCGCTCGTCCGCCGACATTGTGTCGCTCACCGCAGAGAGGACTTCCTCCGTGACGTCTTTCATCGCAACAACAGTCTGTGCGGTGTAGCTGGTCGTGAGCTCCTCTTTCCTGGATTTTGCCCAGAAGCCGTCCCTCAGATAGTCATCCTCTACCGAGCTGAGCGATCGGATTCCCGCAAACGCAATATGGTGATTGGTAAGGATGAGCCCCTCGTTGGAGACATACGCGCCAGTTCCGCCCGGCAAAAGCACGATGGCGTCCTTAAGACTTGGCCCCGTGGAGCTGTAGATTTGTTCCGGCGTTAACTCAAGTCCATGGCTTTTCATTTCAGGGAGAGGTAGCTTGTGGACCGCATCGAGCAGCCACATCCCTTCTTCCATGGTTCGACCTGCGAAGAACGTAAGTGCGCAGCAGAGCGCGATCGAGTACTTTAGAAGTCGGTTGTTCATAACGGTCTCATTTGGTGATTGGAACAGGTTGGTGGCGGTTGGAAATGCAGACCTCGTTGCCGAGGTTCAACATGCACAAAAGGACACAGATATTCAAGCCTGACAGGACGGGGCGGCCACATCGCTCTCTCTGTCTCTGGTTGATTTTCACGCCGTTTTTCCTAAATTGGAGTGCGGCTCCGTTCGCCGCATCGCGCTTCCACCGTTGGCATCTTCGCCACGCTGTATGTTCATTCCCAACGCTGATGATTCTCACGGACACACGAATCCTTCAGGAGATGGAGAAGGGGACCATCGTCATTTCTCCTTTCGACAGGAAGTATCTCGGTACCAATTCATATGACGTGCATCTTGGCAGGTATCTCGCAGTCTACAAAAATGACATCCTCGATGCGCGGGTACACAACGAGGTGGACCATTTCGAGATACCGGACAATGGCCTGATCCTCCTTCCGCACCGGCTCTACCTGGGGGTAACGCAGGAATACACGGAAACACACGCGCACGTGCCTTTTCTTGAGGGGAAGAGCAGCATTGGGCGGTTGGGGATTGACATTCACGCAACGGCAGGGAAGGGCGATGTCGGCTTCTGCAATACGTGGACGCTCGAGATCTCGGTAAAGCAGGCCGTGCGGGTGTATCCCGGGATGCCTATCGGACAGCTCATCTACTTCGAGATTTCCGGCGAGATCGGGACATCCTACAAACTCAAGGCCAATGCGAAGTACAACCAGCGAACGGACAAGCCGGTCGAGTCGATGATGTGGAAGAACTTCGGGAAATAACACTGGCAGAAAAACATCTGTTGAACGGAAAGGACGAAGCAATGAAAGCAATCAAGATTCTATTATTGTCCGGTTGCGTGCTCTTCACGTATTCCGTGGAAGCACAGACGAAACGGCCGTTGGAGCTGGCGGACATGTTCAAGATCAAGCGCGTCTCAGCCCCTGCCCTCTCGCCTGACGGCAAGTGGGTTGTGTATACCGTTACCACGCCGAACCTTGAAGAGAACAAGAACACAACCGACCTTTGGATTACGGCGGTAAGCGGCGGCGCCTCAAGGCAGCTTACCACAGATCCCGCCCATGATCGGAACGCCACATGGTCGCCCGACGGGAAGTGGATAGCATTCGAATCCACACGCTCGGGAAACCAACAGATCTGGCTGATCAGTCCGGAGGGTGGTGAGGCAAAGCAGTTTACGCAGATCTCCTCTGAAGCGTCCCAGCCAGTATGGTCACCCGACGGGAAGACGATAGCGTTTGTCTCCGAGGTCTTCCCCGAATACTCCGACAGGCCGTTTGCCGAGAGCGATGCACTGAACAAGAAGAGGTTCGACCAACTGGAGAATGGAAAGGTGAAGGCGAAGATGATCACCGGCCTTTTGTACCGGCACTGGGACAGCTGGGTTGATGGAAAGCGGAAACACATTTTCATTCAACCTGTAGCCGCAGGTGTGCCGAAGGATCTGACACCGGGCAATCGAGATGCAGTCCCTACGTCGACCACCTTCTCAGCGGGTATTGACTTCGCCTTCTCCCCCGACAGCAGGGAGATTGCCTACACCGCGACACCCGTTCCTGTGCATGAGGAAGCATGGAGTACTAACCACGATATCTACAGCGTCCCGGTAACGGGAGGTACTCCCAGGCAACTAACGACGAATCCTGCTGCAGACTGCTACCCACGCTACTCGCGAGACGGCAAGTACATCGCCTACCGCGCCCAATCCGTCCCCGGATTCGAATCTGACCGATGGCAGTTGATGCTGTATGAGCGTGCTACAGGAAAGACCCGCAGTCTTACTGAAAAGTTCGACGCGGCAGTCGACGCACCCATCTGGTCACCGGACAGCAAGCGACTGTACTTTGACTCAGAAGAAAAGGCGAACGTCTCCATCTTCACCGTTTCCCTTGCAGGCAACGATGTGAAGAAGGTGTTTGACAAGAACACGAACCACGATGTGTGCATTACACCTGACGGGAAGACTCTGGTATTCACACACACCAGTGCAGTCCGACCGATAGAGATATACAAGGTTGGGGTCGACGGGAAGAACCCGGCCCAGATTACAACAGAGAACGATGAGCTATTTGCGAACCTCGATATCCCTGCACCGGAGAGCATCTGGTACGATGGCGAAGGTGGAACAAAGATCCAGTCGTGGGTGTTCAAGCCCGCGCAGTTCAGCCCGACGAAGAAATATCCGTTCGTGTACCTCGTGCACGGTGGTCCGCAAGGAGCATGGTTGAATTCGTGGTCTTACCGCTGGAACCCGGCTCTCTGGGCAGCTCAGGGGTACGTTGTCATGGCGCCCAATCCTCGCGGCAGTACGGGGTTCGGTCAGCAATTCACGAATGAAATCAGCCGTGACTGGGGAGGCAAGGTGTTTGTCGATCTGATGAACGGTCTCGACTATGCAGAGAAGCTCCCCTATATCGACAAGGACAACAAGGCTGCTGCCGGCGCATCATACGGCGGGTACATGATGAACTGGTTCCAGGCAAAAGCCGGAGGACGCTTCAAGACCCTCGTAACGCATTGCGGTGTGTACAACTTCGAGAGCATGTACGGGACAACGGAGGAAGTCTGGTTCGATGAATGGGACCACGGCGGGACTCCGTGGGACAAGCCGGAGGAGTACGCAAAGTTTTCGCCGCACAAGTATGCGAAGAACTTCGGCACGCCAAACTTGATCATTCACAATGCCAATGATTTTCGCGTGCCGTTCAGTGAAGGGATGCAACTCTTCACCGCACTCCAGCGACAAGGTGTGGCTTCGAAGATGCTGTACTTCCCGGATGAGGGGCACTGGGTGTTGAAGCCTGCCAACAGCGAGCTCTGGCATACGACGGTGTTTGACTGGCTGAAGGAGTATCTCACACCCGGCGACGCGGTGCAATGACCACCCCTCGACTTCCTTCCTGCCATGTTTGGATAACGAAGTCAGGCGAGCGCTCGGGTAACGACGAGATCACTGTCATGCCGAGCGTAGTCGAGGCATGTCATGAGGAATCAGGATGAGATGATTGAGAGTCTCCTATGCCAGCTTGGGTATATATTCTCCGGTGTGCCGACGGCAGCTACTACACTGGATTGCACGACGGATCTTGTAAAACGGATGAATGAGCACAAGTCCAGGAAATATTTGGGATACACGTCCTCACGCCTACCTGTGAAGCTTGTGTTTTCCCAACATACGAGAGGCCATCGTTGCCGAACGCCAAATCAAGACCTGGTCTGGTGCCAAAAAAAAGGCCTTGATTGACGGCAACTGGAAAATCATGCATGCACTGGCAGAATGCAGGAATGACACACATTGGCTTAAGAGGAAAAGTGGTCCCGTGGTCACCCCTCGACTCCGCTCGGGGTGACGCGTGAGATCGGGTTATGCCGAGCCCTTCGCTGCCCCTCAGGGTAGACTCCGTCAAGGCATGTTCTTAGCAGTATGGAATGTTGACAAACAAACTAATGAAAGGATGAAGCATGAAGGAACAGTATCGAAAACAGATAATCGACTTGCTCACCGAGGCCTACTGGATGGAGCTTGAGACCGTTACCAACTACATTGCCAACTCGGTCGACCTTGACGGCGTGCGCGCGGAGGAAATCAAGAAGTCGCTTGCGGCGGACATTACTGAAGAGCTTGCACACGCACAGGGCCTGGCAAAGCGCCTGAAGGAAGTCGGCGGACGGGTGCCCGGCTCGGCGGGGTTCAAGTCCACCCAAAAGACACTGCAACCTCCCGCCGACTCCACGGACGTTGTCACAGTCATCAAGGGCGTGATCGATGCGGAGGATGCTGCGATCGCACACTACGGCAAACTGATCGAGCTTTGCAACGACGCGCACGATTACGTGACGCAGGACCTTTGTATCACGACGTTGGCCGACGAGGAGGCGCACCGCGTGATGTTCGCGGGGTTCCTGAAGGAGTACACGAAGGGCTGACGCTGACACAAGGCGATCTACCAAGAACATCAAAATTCAGGGGTCATCTGCAAAGTGAGGGGGCAAGAAAATCGGATCCGTGATACTGTTCTTCGCGCAGGTCCCATAGTTGGAGCAATAAAGAGAATCACTTACCCCGACCTTTAGGTCGGGGATTACACCCCCTACCATCTTTGGCTTTAGCCATGAGAGGACTGCCACATGTCGTATGTACGAGTTTGGATTCATGCAGTATGGCGAACAAAGAACGGAGTACACAATCTGAGGAAAGAGATACGCCCTCGCGTGTTGGATCACATACGCGAGAACGCGAAAGACAAGGGAATTTACATTGACAGGCTCAACGGCGGCAACGATCATCTGCATTGCTTATTTGGACTCAATGCCGACATGACTATTGCTAAGACTCTGCAACTGATAAAAGGTGAATCTGCCTACTGGATTAACAAGGAGAAAGTTACGCTGGAACGATTTGAATGGGCCGATGAATACTATGCAGTATCGGTGAGCGAGCCTGAGCTATATAGGGTGAGAGCATACATTGACACTCAAGAAGAGCACCACAGGGAAACCACGTTCGCTGAAGAGGTGGGAGAGTTCCTACGGAAGCACGGCTTCTCGCGCCTGCCCGCCGGAAGCACGCAGGCGAGTCATGGCTAAAGCCGGTCTTTTTTCTATCGGAGGAAATCCCCACCATAAATGGTGGGGTTTGGCCGCAGATTGGACACGGCTTTTTTGGCGGTCTTCAGCTTAAATGACGAAAGCTACCCACTCGATTAGGAGAACAACCTAATCTTTTTGTTGCGGTATTACCGCGTTAGGACATACCTCATGCAAGTACACGGCTCGAGCACAACTCAACTTGAACACCTTGGACTGAAGAACCTTGGCAATGTCCACTGGAACCTTTCCACCCCGACGCTGTACGAAGAGGTTGTCAAGGGTCGCGAAGGATGGATTGTGCACCTTGGACCGCTGGTCGCGCACACGGGGCACCATACGGGCCGTTCGCCCAACGACAAGTTCATCGTCAAGGAACCCTCAAGCGAAAGCAAGATAGCCTGGGGAAGGGTGAACCGTCCGATGGACCCTGTTAAGTTCGACTCACTGTACGCGAACATGTGTGCGTACCTCCAGGGGCGCGACATCTATGTTCAGGACCTGTTCGGCGGCGCCGACCCCAAGTATCAGATCCCGGTTCGCGTCATCACTGCGTATGCCTGGCACAGCCTGTTCGTCAGGAACCTGCTGATACAGCCGAAGAACCACACGCCCCACTCATCGCAGGGTGTCTGGACCATCATCGATGCACCGCGGTTTCATGCTCATCCTGCCACCGACGGGACAAACTCGGACGTCTTCATCGTCATCCACTTCGCAAAGAAGATCGTCCTCATCGGCGGGACAAGTTATGCAGGCGAGATGAAGAAATCCGTGTTCACCATCCTCAACTATCTCCTCCCCGAGAAAGGTGTGATGCCGATGCACTGCTCGGCCAACGTTGGCAACGCGGGGGATACTGCACTCTTCTTCGGTCTTTCGGGCACGGGAAAGACCACCCTTTCCGCAGACCCCAACCGGGCTCTCGTGGGGGACGACGAGCATGGCTGGAGTGCCGATGGTGTGTTCAACTTTGAGGGAGGCTGCTACGCGAAGGTGATCCGGCTATCCAAGGAGGCAGAGCCGGATATCTATGAGACGACCCGGATGTTCGGCACGGTTCTGGAAAATGTGGTGTTCGACTCGCAGACACGACAGATTGACCTGAATGATGCATCGCTCACCGAGAACACTCGTGCCGGGTATCCTCTCACACACATCAAGAACATTGTTCCATCCGGCATGGCGGGCCACCCAAAGAACATCATCATGCTGACGTGCGATGCGTACGGTGTGATGCCCCCGATCGCAAAGCTCACACCTGCGCAGGCAATGTATCATTTCCTCTCCGGCTATACGGCAAAGGTTGCAGGAACGGAGAAGGGCGTAACCGAGCCGCAGACAACATTCAGTACATGCTTCGGGGCGCCGTTCATGCCTCTTCCGCCGACGGTCTATGCAACCATGCTGGGCGAAAAGATAGCGAAGCACAAGGTGGACTCATGGTTGGTGAACACCGGCTGGACTGGAGGCGGTGTGGGAGTTGGGTCGAGAATGAAGATTGCCTACACGCGCGCCATGGTGACAGCTGCACTGAACGGGTCTCTCGCAAATGTCCCAACTGCACAGGATCCCGTCTTCGGACTCAGCATTCCAACCTCATGTCCGGGAGTGCCGGAGGATGTGCTGAACCCGCGCAACACATGGAAGGACAAAGCCGCGTACGATACGAAGGCAAGGGAACTGGCGGAGAAGTTCAAGAAGAATTTTGAGCAGTTTGCAGCGAGTGCCACGCAGGATGTGCGGGCGGCGGGGCCGAAGTAGCAATGCATCTGTCCGGTTCCCCTGGGAAGGAAGTACCCCCCATTACTTTCCAGGCAAGAAAACAGGAAGCCAGCCTCGTGAGGCTGGCTTCCCAGTTCTTGTACTGAATGACGTGCTAATTCTCTCTCCATGAGAACAACGTGTAGCGCCCCGAGGAGGGATAGTACTTTGGGGGACTCAACGGCAGCCGCTCATCAAAACGGAAATTCTTGAAATAGCCAGACTCGAGAGTTCCACTTCCCGGATTCACAACCCCGATGGCACCGCGGTAGTACTGCATCATTGCACCCAGCGTGGTGAGCCTCCCGCGTGGCGCATAGACCTTCGCGTCCTCAACCTCAAACCAACTCTTCAGCGAAAAGATCGATCCATCGATCCTCCGGTTGTAATACGCTGCTGGATTGCTGTCGTCGTACGTGACGGTAATGTCGTTCTCCGCATACACACCGAGCTTGTCCGTTGAAGCGGGGTTAACAAGAGGGTCGGTTTTGTAACGAATATCTCCCGTGAGGAACACATTGCCGCCCCCGCCCGCGAGAGTGACCGCACCGATGGCAAGATCACCCAGAACCGTTCCCTCAACATACAGGTTTCCGCGCGTTACGGCAAAAGCACCGTTTTGGGTGAATGCAGTGGTGGATGCAAATGTCGAGTCATATCCCGTGGATGGGACGCGAAGTCTGACACTACCTGTGGGGTTAAACTGCACGTACGCATCGGAATTGTCTACGAACCGCCCACTGCCGCCGGTCGCAGCTGAGACGAAATCGTCAAGGTTGGTCGGGTAGGGGATCTTGATGCCCCATTCATAGCCGCCGTTCCATAACGCATCGTGCTTAGTCGGTACTGCTTTTTGCCACGCAGTTGCCTTCTTCATGAAGACAGGACTTCCATTGATGTTGAATTTGTCATTGGTGTGAGCAGGTCCCCACGCGGTGTCTCCGGTACTCCAGCTTGTTGGCTGGCCGCCCTTGTTTGCTTCGACATTGGTAAACCACGCGTAACGGGCCAGTGTTTCTTTACGGAGCTCGGCAATAATGGTGTCTCGCATTGTTTTCGGTCCAAGATCAAGACTCCCCACGGAAATCACGAACCTCTGGTTGCCGGCATCGACCATCCTCACGTTCAACTTGCCGTCCATGAAACTTATGTTGGAGTATTTGGTTTTGATCATCGGGTCGAGAAATGCGTCACTGCAGCCGATGTTCGCGCCGCTGGCTGCAATGTTGCGGGTCATGGTGCTGCCGTAGTAGTTGATGTAGTTGTCAACGGCATCCGTCGATGACGAGTTGATGTTGTACAGTCCAATCCCCACGATGAGACTGAGTCCCATGATGTAAATGATCACTGCTTTTCCCATTGCTTCCCCCTGTTAGTGGATGCTATTGCACATTCTCTCTTCCAGTTTCTCCGGTCACCCGTGACGTCTCAGATTGCGGGACGCCAGCCGGGTTTGCTTCCAGAACGCTGCACTGTAGCCCCAATCAGAATGCTTCTGGTCAAGAATCTGTCGGTCCATTACTGTCCAGGCGCTCTCTACTCTCAGAGTCGTTTCAACAATCCAGATCTGACCCAGAGTAATGGCGGGCACACCTTCCTGGTTCAAGTACTTGATGTTGAGCTGGGTAACTCCGGGCACCGATCCGGTAATGGCGGTCCCCGAGAGGGGCGGGGGGGATATCTTGCGATAGAGTATTCTGTCCTTCGGGTTGGGCGTGGACGTGATGGACGGACCGAGGTACCACTCCACTGTGTCGATAACGCCGTTGTCGTCAATGTCGCCCTGGAAGGTGATATGTGTTGAGTCGGCGCGCAGGACGACCGTCGTTGGGTCGAGCACCTTGTAACCCATTTTCCTGAAATCATACTCAATGGATTGAACCAGGCTCACCAGGCTCTCCTGCACAATCACATCCGTCTTGTAGGATTGATTGGAGTCGGCGATGTTTGCGTTCATCCGAAGCCCCATCAGCATCACAAATCCCGCTATGACGATCGAACCAATCAGATCCAGTATCATTGCCATGGTAACAGCTCCTTAATTCCAGTATGATATCACAGTGGGAAACACGAGAGTGTCCTTCGAAGAGGGGCTTGTCACCGTCACGGTGATCTTCTTGTGCCATGTTTGTGTAAGGGTTGACCCGTCCAGGTCCGCAAATCCGCCCCCAGCTACGACATATTCCACCTTGGACCGGAGAAGGTAGTCCGCACGGAAGCCTCTGGAATTTCCGCGGTATGTTGCGATCTGCGGTTGCGTTGAATCATTAACGAATTCGACGGAGAATCCGTTGAAGTCATCCAGATCGTCAAAATCGTGCTTCGATGTGTCAACAGTCCTGTATTGTTCACTTGGGTCCGGGCCGAGCATTGTTCCAAGAGTCAACTGGGCCGTTGTCGTCACACCGCTATCCGATGCGGCTTCATCGAACACCTTTCCCTGGGCTTCCTCGACTAACGAGGTGGCCAGCGAAATGGCCGCGACCCCGAACTCGCTATCCCTCACTGTCTGCTCATTATCGAACAGCGTTGAATTGGCAGAAAGGATGATGATGCCAAGCAAGAACATTGCCAAAGCAGCAAGAAGCATCTGACCAGATCCAAGCATGGAGACTCTCTATATATTATCTTGATGATACCTAGTTTACGTGACGAAAACTTCTCATCATCTCACCGGGCAAATTCCCGCTATCAGTGTCGGTACAAGAATAGCGTATTTGTCGAAAATGGGTGTTGTCAGTAATCACACTCCTTGGGGCGTGACACGCCAATTAGGCTACAATTCACACGCCAGCCGTAGACTTGGCAGTTCAGCGAAGATAATGGGACATGCTGAAAGGAAGGTGTGTAATTAGTACAGGGTGCTATGTAACATTTACCGCCAACAAGGAATGGCCTGCCCATACCCGATCATCTGACCAAGAGCATCCTTTTCACGATAGACGCTTCTCCAGCCTGAAGTCTGTAGAAATACTGGCCGCTCGCGAGGCCGCCGGCGATGAACTGCTCTGAGTGCGAACCAACCTGCCGCATCTCGTCCAGGAGTGTCACCACCTTCTGCCCTAACATATCGAAGATCTCAAGCGTGACACGGCCTTCTCTCGGTATCGTAAACTCGATCTTTGTAGAAGGGTTAAACGGGTTCGGGAAGTTCTGGCTCAGTGCGAACTGCGTCGGAAGAGGATCCTCATACACGCCGGTCAATACATTGATCTGTATGCCATCGGTGTAATGGATCGTCCCATCCAGGTCGATTTGCATAAGGCGATAGTACATCGTGCCCGCCGCCGCCGAAGAATCCACATAGCTGTACGATTGAGGCACAAGTGTGGTGCCATGGCCGGCAATGAAGCAGTTCGGGATTGACTGGTAGTTCTCCGGCGTGCCAACCGATTTCTGTACCACAAATCCGTAGTTGTTTGTCTCTGTTAGCGTCGTCCAATCGAGCTGCACCTGGTTTTGATTAACGACGATTGCAGTGAAACTAAGGAGCTGGATGGGGAGAGGGTTATCAAAAGGAGTACCAATGCCGAATTCCGAAAATCCCGACATGCCTGACCTATGAACTATCGGCGTAGCATTTGAGCCGGTTCCTGGTGAGTGAGTGCCGTCCAGAGTCCAGGGGCTTGACGAGCTGGATCGTTTTAGGATTCTAAGCGCCGTAAAGTCGGACACGCCACTAAAGCCGTCGGCAGTTAAGTCCAGTGAATATGTTCCTCCCGTCAAGCCGTCCCCAGCAACGAGAGTCCAGAAGCCATCCACACCAGCGTTGACAATACTCACCCCTGCCTCATCAAGCGGGAGCCCTGATGCGCCTGGGTTTGAGGATAAGAAGAATGCAGTAAGAGTTCCACCGACCGAAGGGGCCACGGTGAAACTGATATTTGCAGGACGATAATGAGTCGAAGTACCGACAGGAAAGAGCACGTTGCTCGCGATCGCACTGGCAAACCACCTTCTAAAGTTACCCACTATTGTCCCTGAACTCCTTGACAATGTCCCCGGCGATGCGGGGCTCGTGCCCAGCGTGAGTGTGGTTGTCCCTGTCGAAATATTTCCACTTGTGAGCGTGAGCGTATTCGCTACGGTTTCATCTGAAGTCTGTACCGCGACTCCTGCAAAATTGTTGATGGTGAGATTGTACATCGTCGAACCGGTTTTTGACTGCGCGGCTGAGCCGCTAAAAGTGAAGGTCGATGTTCCGGGCGTGAACGTGCCATTAACGATCCAGTTACCACGCACGGTGTGTGAATATGAACTTGCATTAAATGAGGAACCTGATTCAACCGTGAAGTTTCCATTCATGGTGAGCCCCCCGCCTGCAACTCCTGCGGCTGTCCCCGATGTTGTAAAGTCTCCGCTGACGGTTAACGATGCAGAAATGGTCTTCGTGCCGCTGCCGGAGAGAGTGAGACTGTTCACTGTTGACGGGAGACCATTTCCCGTGCTCTGAGCCGAGGTTCCGTTGTAGACGTAGTTGGCACCCGTGCTATACGTGCGTGTTCCGGTGACCCGGATATTGCCACTTGCCCCTGATGAGGTAATCCCTGCCGCGTGACCAATGCCCAGGGTTGCACCAGATTGGAGCGTGAAGTTTCCACTGCTTGTACCTGAACCACCGCCTCCCAGGAGATTCGCGCCAAGATAGAGCGTGGACCCTGTGTTCGCGGTGAAGTGCACCCTTGATTCTACTCCGCTGGGATAATTCCCGCCAGCCGTGAGGTTTTGAATTCCGCTACCCGCGAACTCGATTGTTCCCGACCCACTCGAATTTTTTCGCTGGAGCGTTCCCCCGCTATGTGAAAAACTGTCCTTCACGCGCAAGACACCCGCGCCATTTCCTTCTCCAAGGTCAAATGTGCCTCCCGACTGGGAGAAACTCCCATCAACCACAATGGTGGTTGCACCGGCATCTCCAGCAACCACGACGAGTCCGCCTTGAATTGTCATGTTGCCGCTGACGGCCACCGTTCGCGGACTGGAGGTCTTATTGAAGCGAATATACTTCGGGTTTGCAACAACTGCAAAGTTCCCTCCCGCCGACACACCGCTTGGGAAATCCACATCGTCCCCCTGGCTCGGAGAATTCCAGGTGATGTTGCCAAAGGCTTGACCCAGACTGCTCGCCGCGGACGATTTGATCAAAACAATCTGACACGTCGAGGCAGCGTCCCATGCGGCTATCGGTATTGCTGAGCCTATTCCTCCTAGATCGTTGTGAATGTAAAGAGACGATGACTGAAACTGCACCGTCGCGCCAGAATTGACCGTTATCGTCCCGTTGTTCCTCACTGTTCCACTCACTGACAGATCTGTACCGGCACCGTTGGCTATCGTCCACGTCAAGCCACTGTTAATCGTAACAGAACTCCCTGACGCCAAAACGACCTGGTCAGCTGTTACATTCGCTGTTACCGTGACTGTGTGCCCATTGCGAAGCGTAATGACTCCGGCATTCCCACTCGTCGGAGTTGAGGATGCAGCAACCCACGCACTTCCGTCAAATCGCTGCCAACTTGCTGTTGCGCTCCAGTTGCCAGTCTGTGCAGAGCGGTAATCGCCAAGGGTTTGCCCTTGAGCCGTTATATTCAGAACTACTGTACAAGATGCAACGAATAAGATTAAGGTCTTTATCGTTTCCCCTTTTATGGCCATTCCTTGCTACCTCTGTGTTTCACACAGAGGCTCCGTTAATCCTCCCCGCCTCGAAGATTCCGCTACTCGTAATGGTGCCTC
>Ga0326597_10000475_pt1 | contig 71280 bp, 70 predicted proteins | sample RVTome_12_FD_203789 | JGI IMG/M metagenome (GOLD analysis project Ga0326597, IMG submission 203789) | Soil microbial communities from uranium-contaminated site in the Upper Colorado River Basin, Wyoming, United States - RVT100D185 | ecosystem: Environmental > Terrestrial > Soil > Contaminated >...
GGCGGCACCCTTGCTGCCGGACGGCTTCGACCGCCGTCTTAAACCGTTCTCGGTTGGCATAGGTGAGATCGCCCGCGATCTCTAAGACGACTCCGTTGGGCACCGGACGTTCTGTGATCTCCATCATACGCTCCTTGGTTGGTTAGTCCCAATGATTCGCAAATGTCGCCGCTCGGCCCATCTGCGCTTTGAGCCGCAGGCTCAGCAAGAGCCTGCGTATCCTCGCTGTCGTCGATAATCAGAATCGTCTCGTTCGCCTTGGAACCCACGCCATTCTCACTCTGGTCTTAGGAATTCGAATCCGCCTACCAACCATAGGACATCCAAGACGACCATTCTTGCGGCTCAGCTGGCATCGGCGCAACCGGAACCGTCCGTTCAACGCTGCAGCCCGGCATCGGTGTTCGGAGGTTGCGATACACGGCCGACCGCGTACTCTACCGCGGCGAGCAGAGCGTCTTCCTGTACGGGCTTGTGAAGAAACGCTGCAGCGCCTGCTTCCAGTCCTTTCAATTCACTTTCTTGAGACTCATCGGACGTCAAGATGATCACCGGTATACCGCCGAGTGCCGTGTTCGTCTTCAGCCGGTCCAGCACCATTAACCCGTTGCCGCCCGGCAGGGCCAGATCCAGAACAATGGCATCGGGTTTCACCTGTCGCGCAATCGCGATCGCCTGCAGCGCATCGGCCGCGAAGGCCGTGTCGTACTGGTGTTTCTTCAGCCGGGTACTCACGAGAAGGCGTGTATCGGCATGGTCGTCGATGATCAGAATCTTTTTCTTCGCCACGAGACAGACTCTTCTTTAATTATGATGGTTCCGAGTAACGCGTGGACAGGTTTCGTTCCTGCTCGTGCAACAAGGCCGTGCGCACGAGCGTAAACTCCGCGCTAAGCCTGGCGAGGCGGTCGCCCGCTGTCGTCAGATCATTGGCCCGACCGAGGGTTTGCAACTCGCCACAGAGCTGCTGCATCCGCCCGGCGCCGAGGTTGCCGCTGGATCCTTTCAGCACGTGGGCCGTCTCCGCAAGAATAGCCGCCTGGCGCTCTCGTAATGCAGCCTGCATCACGGCCAAGTGTCGGGGCGTATCATCCAGAAAATGTGTGATGAGTATGGTAAGCAACTCGCTTGTGTCATCGAGCTGCCGAAGATCCTTCAGTACTGCAGGGTCAACAGAGGCTGTTCCTCCCTCTATCTCCTCGGACTCCTCGGACGAGGAAGCCGGATGCTCGTCGGGCGAACCAGCGCGGTCCGGCTGCCACCGCACAAGAACGGCTTCCAGGTCTTCGCGCCGAGCCGGCTTGGCTATGTAGTCGTCCATGCCCGCCTCCAGACATTTCTCGCGATCACCCCGCATGGCATTGGCCGTCATGGCAATGATCGGCACGTGGCGCGAGGCATGAGGCGAGAGGACAGCGTGTTTTTCTCCTTTGTGTGCCTCTGGTCCTTTGCCCATCGCCTCTCGCCGGCGGATCTCTCGCGTCGCGTCATAGCCGTCCATTTCCGGCATTTGGCAATCCATGAAGACCATGGCATAGCAAGTCCGAGCGACCGCCTCCACCGCCTCCCGACCGTTCTCTGCGAGATCCACACGATAGCCCGCCCGCTCCAACATCTTGGCCGCCACCTTCTGGTTCACGACACTGTCCTCCACCACCAGCACTCGTCCCTTCTGAGCGGCTTTCGCCTCCGTCACAGTGTGGCGAGTAATCAGGGGACCGCCGGAACCTGGGAGCGTCGGCGGTTCATTCACGACCATGCTGAGGCAATCGTAGAGGTGCCCCTGACGGACCGGCTTCGTCAGATACGCGTCGAAACCGGCCGCCTGAGCCGCTTGGGCGTCACCCCGCTGAGCGTAGGAGGTGAGCATGACAAGTCGAACCGTGGCAATTGCCGGATCGGCCTTGATCATCCGAGCGATGTCCGATCCATCCAGCCCCGGCATCTGCCTATCGAGAATCGCCACCTCAAACGGGGCTCCTGTCTCCGCCGCTGTCCGCAGCCGCGCGAGCGCCTGTTCCCCATCTGCCACGCTCTCAGGCCGCATGCCCCGAGTCAGCGCTTGCTGCTCCAGAATGGTCCGGTTAGTGGCATTGTCGTCAACGATCAGCACCCGGCGATTTTGTAAGACAGCCCAGGAAGGGAGAGGCGGAGCGGCCGGCGTCGTCTGGCGGGCCAACTGGACGGTGAACCAGAAACAGGTGCCCTGTCCCAGGGCACTCTCAACATCGATTGTGCCCTGCATGAGTGCCACGAGTTGCTTGCAAATCGCGAGGCCCAGCCCGGTCCCGCCGTACTTGCGGGTGGTGGAGCTGTCCGCCTGGGAGAAGGGTTGAAACAGGTTTGCGCATTGCGCGGGCGTCATCCCGATACCCGTGTCGCGGACTTCGATACGAAGTGCCACCGTTCCTTCCGGCCCGGCGACCGCCGGCTCGTCCAGAGCAATGCGCACGACCACATCTCCCTTCTCAGTGAACTTGATGGCATTGCTCATCAGGTTGGTGAGAATCTGCCTCAGCCGTCCGGAGTCGCCCCGCAAGGCCGTCGGTACGTTCGCCGGCACGAGTATGCCCAGTTCCAGGCCCTTGGCGTGGGCCCGTTCGGCCAGCAATGCAGCCACATCTTCCACCAGGGTTCGGAGATTGAAGTCCATGACCTCCAAGTCCAGTTTGCCGGCTTCGATCTTCGAGAAGTCCAGAATGTGGTTGATGATGTCCAGCAAATGCTCGCCTGAACCGCGCACCGTTTCTGCATACTCTTTCTGCTCGTCCGTGAGTTCTGTATCGAGCAGCAGCCCCGTGATGCCGATCACCCCGTTCATCGGCGTACGGATTTCGTGGCTCATCGTCGACAAAAAGGCCGACTTGGACTTCATGGCGGCCTGAGCTTGGGCAAGTGCCATATCAAGCTCAGTATTTTTCCGTATGAGGTCCTCGGCGTGGGCAGAGACTTGAGCCGCGATTCGTTTGCGCTCGGTGATGTCTCGAACCGCGGCGATCATGAGCAGGCCGTCTCTGGTCATCAAGGGGCTCACGCTTACGTCCACATTGATGTCGCGGCCGTCCTTTCGCCGTGCGAATAACTCACGCCCCGCCTCCATCAGCCAGACTTTGGGGCGATCAACGTCTTCTGCCCGCTGATGCACTTGGACATCCCCCGACTGCGCCGGCAACAGCACCTCGACGGGCTGATCCAGGATTTCTTCACGTGCATATCCAAACAACGCATCCGCCTGCTGATTCACGAGCGCGATCCGGCCCCTGGAATCGGCAATGATGATTGCATCGGGTGTCGCATCCAACAGGCCTCTGAATTTCTGCTCCAACAGGGTATGTTTCAGAAGTTCCGCTTCAGCGTGAAGGTGCAGATCCTTCATGTGTTTTGTTGACCACAGCAGAAGACCCCACAGCGGGCCAAACATGACAATTCCCACCGCGGCTAACTTCCACATGTTGGCCCGAATGGGCGCCAGGATGTCGCTCCGGTCCATCCGCACCAATACGCCCCATTTCAGTTTTTGAGTGCTCTCGATTCCTTTCGTCCTCGCATAGCCCGTCACCACCATCGTCTGCCGACGTCCATGCGGTTCTTCGACGAAGCCAGGCGGCGCCGAATTGAATAACTGCGCCGAGCGCACTCCCAGGCGTTTGAGATTGACTCGACCCTCTTCTCGTAGCCGCGAATCGGTGATCAGGTCCCCCGCATCAGTCACAAACTGGTATTCGATCTGCGCGGCCGTGCCCCATTGCCCCTGTAGCGCTTGCACGGTACGCGCAAAGACCTGTCCCAGGACAGGTAACATGACGTGTGAGGTGACCGTCCCGAGGAATTCGCCCTGTGGCCCTCTGATCGAAGCGGTGAACGCCACCACGCTGCCGCCGTGAGCATCCTCGGATATGAGTTCGTCACGAATGTAGATGCCCGGAAGGTTGCGCACGGTCTGGAACCACTCGCGATCACTTTGATTCTGGCCGACATTTGAGTGGTCAGTGGCAGCCACGACGCGACCGTCCGCATCCGTCACGCCCAGCCAGCCGTACACAGGATACGCCCTGATCATCCAATCCAGGTATCCTGTCATCGCGGCCGTGTCCTTTCCTTTTAAGACCTGGGAACGGGCCATCATCTGGATGTCGCCGTAGCGCTCGGCCAGCTGCATGTCCAGCTTGTCCGCGATATCGACTGCGATCAACGCGAGACTCTCACCCACGGAGGTCACCAGGCGCGTTTCAACATAATGGAGGGCGAGGCCCCCGATCAGGATCGCCACCAACGTCATGACGATGATCAGGACCGGCAGCCAGGTATACGCCCGTGATGTATCGGCATGACGCATGACGTGACTCGGCTGCTGTTCGTCTTGCGGCATGGGCGGTCGCCCCTCTCCCGGCATATGGCGAGGATTTTCTCGGCTGGCGTCGCTCACGAGTGCTCCTTCAGAGACTGGCCGATACTTCGCATCAGACTGTGCACCAAAGGTCATGCTGGACTTTTCCCGCGCCTTGCCATCGTCACCAAGCACAGCTGGCGTTCAATTGGCTTCACCAGGAATGCCTCCTGCCCGGCCACAGGCGGGCCAGTTCCCCGGATCTCGTTCGGCCTACACCCGCGGGGAGGGGATCAGATAGACAACCGCATATAACAAAGCAAATTCGATGCCCGCAGACAACAAAAATGCTGTTGAAACCCTGTAGATCGTTTTGACTTCTGCTACGCCGCGGCATCATGAGAGGGCGTGTGCCGCTCCAATCCCGGCCAGGTGGCAAGCCGCGCCGTCAGCTCCTCGGCGGGCACGGGCTTGCAGAAGGCGAACCCCTGCGCGAGGAAGCATTTCTGTTTCAACAGTTGCACCGCTTGCTCCTCGGTCTCGACCCCTTCGGCGATGACGGTCAGTTTGAGGGCCTCCGCCATGGCGATGATCGCGTCAATGATCGCTTGGGCGTCGGGGCTGGTCATCATGTCTTGCGTGAAGGCGCGGTCGATTTTCAAGGTATCGAGAGGGAACCGCCTCAAGTAGATCAGGGAGGAGTAGCCCGTGCCGAAGTCGTCGATCGAGAGACGGACCCCCATCGCCTTCAATTTCCCCAGCGTCTTCAGCGCGGTTTCCGCATCCTGCATGATACAGGACTCCGTCAATTCCAGGTCCAGACAGTTCGATTCGAGGCCATTTTCAGCCAGAACGGCGGTGACGCGTTCGGCCAGGTCCGCCTGCCGGAACTGGCGGACGGAGAGGTTGACCGACATTTGCAGAAATGAGTAGCCGCTCTCATGCCATGTCTTGAGTTGCCGGCAGGCTTGCCGGAGCACAGCCTCTCCGATGGGCAGAATGAGGCCGGTTTCCTCCGCCAGCGGAATGAAGGTCGCCGGCGAGATCAGACCGGACTCGGGATCGTTCCAGCGAGCGAGGGCTTCGAGGCCGACGATGCGGCGCGACAAGAGATGGACCTGCGGCTGATAATAGACCACAATTTCCTCGCGCTCGATCGCGCGGTGGAGCCGGCTTTCCAGCACCAACCGTTCGTAGGCGCGCGCGTTCATGTCGGGCGAGTAGAATTCATAGCCGTTCTTTCCCCGCTCTTTGGCGCGGGACACGGCGGCCGCGGCGTTGACGATGAGACTGTCGGGCCTCCCTGCCTCCGGCACGCCGAGCGCGATTCCGATGTTCGCGGCGACAAACACCTCTTGTCCGGCCAGGGTGAGCGGAGCTTTCAAGGCCGAGAGAATCCGTTGCGCAAGTCGTCCGGCGATATCTGACGTGCCGACATTGTGAAGCAGAACTGAGAACTCGTCGGGGCCGACGCGGGCGATGAGATCGGTCGTGCGCAGGCACTGTTTGATCCGCTCGGCCACAACCGTGAGCAGTTGATCGCCGACGACATGGCCGAGCGTGTCGTTGATCCGCTTTATCCCATCGACATCGATGCAGAGCAGCACCTGCTGGGCTGGGGGCCGGCCCGGCACCGGGGCTTGCGCCAACAGGCGGAGGAACTGCTGGCGGTTCGGAAACCCCGTTATCGGGTCGTAATTCGCGAGCAGGCGGGCCGATTCGGCCGCTCTCCGATAGAAGATGGCCATGATCAGCAGGAGGGGGATCCGAATCAGATGCCGCACCAGGATGACGCCGGTATCTTCGATCTCTCGGTACAACGCCCAGCCGTAGATCGCAGTCACAAGCGCGAGGAACACGGTCATTTGCACCGGAGTCCGCGAGGTCGTGACGATCAGGATAATGACAAAGTAGGCCAGATACAGGTCTGAGCCGGCGTTGCCGGAGACGTAGATGAGAATCGAGGTGATGAGGGTATCTATGACCCCCAGGACACCTGGAAACCAATCCGCGCCGATGAATCTGGACGGAAGGACCATGAGCAGGCCGCAGAAAGCCAGCATCCCAAAGATGGCGATCAATGACATCCCTTGCGACACGCCGCCGTCCGTGGCAAACAGCACTTGGTAGCTGAGCACCACGGTGACCAGCGCTTGCAGCTGGAGAAAATTTGACCGCAACCGCTCGACCGGCTGCACCGTCTCGCCGACTGCGATGGCCGGCGGCGGCGAGAGACCCTGGCCGGTCCGCCCCTGTCCTGTTGCGTGCGAATCCATGATCCTACTCCTCTCCGGGCGGGTATCGCTCACCACCGCGTCCGCGCCACCCGCTGTAACCGGTCTTTGAGTTCATCCTTCGGGATATCTCGCGCTTGATCGCTGAAGACATATTGATTTTTCCCCTGCGCCTTCGCCCGGTACATCGCTCCATCAGCATCTCGAATCAAATCTTCCGGCCGTTCGTGCAGGTTGGTGCTCAACGCGATCCCGATGCTCGCCCCGACCATCACTGGTTCTCCGACATCGATCGGCTCTTTGAGTTTCAGAAGGACGCGCTCGGCGACGCGGCTCGCGTCGGCGTCGCCGGTCACGTTGTGAACCAGCAGGGTAAACTCGTCGCCGCCGTAGCGGCCTACAATGTCGCCTCTTCTCATACAGGCCTGGAACCGTTTGGCTGTATGTCGCAGCACCGCATCGCCCGCCTTGTGCCCAAGGCGATCGTTGATGGGCTTGAATCCGTCCAAATCGATAAACAGGATGGCGAACTGGAAGTCCCGGTCGGCGCGGACACATTGAATCGCACGCGCCACTCGCTCCATGAACTGCGCCCGATTGGGCAGACCGGTTAATGCGTCCGTCATCGTCTTGAACCGAGCTTGTTCTTCGGTTTCCGTGATGCGCTCGATTTCCGCTTGGACGATCCGGGCCTTGCCCGCGAAGGCCAGCGTCAAGCAGAGCAGGACGGGGAGTAGGAAAACATGCTCGGTTCCGAACAGGCCCAATCGATAGAGGGACAACGCGTAGGATCCCGTCACCAGGCCACTGAGCAATACGATCTTCGGGACGGACGGTGCGTACGACACCGTGATCATGAGCAGGAGAATTTCGCATGTGATCCACGGCTCGATGGTCGGCACGCGCTGCATCGTGTGCAGCAGCACAGCCGTGTCGCCCAAGGACAGCAAGGCGATGAACCAGGTCGTCGTCAATTGTCGCCGAGGGATGGCGATGATGGTCAACGACAACGCACAGAGGATTGCGAGCAGGATACCCTGCAGTCGGCTGATGGGCTGGGTTCGAAAAAGATGCTCAACAAGGATCGCCATGAACAGGAGCTGGAGTATGACCAGGTAGACCCGTGCCCTCGTCGTATCCGGACGCTGTGGATCGCGCTGCATGTGCATCATTGCCTCGCTCTGCGACCGACGACGAAACCTTCGCCGCCTCGCTTTCGCCGTTCTCTCCCCGCGCTGTCGCTTCGATCTTCAGACGGAAGAGTGCCGATCTGATTCGTCATGGGTGACCTTCCGTCTGTTCCCAAGTCCATTGGCAAGGAGATGCACTGCATTTCCCTCTAATGCTCCTGGCACAAGCAGGCCTCCTCACAGACTCGGATTAAGTTCCGCAACCGTGCTTGGTGGTCGGGCTCCATGCGGATAAATTCGATGCCGAACTCTCCATTCCGCAACCATCTCGCGACGGCCAGATCGACCATCAGCATTTCATGCGGATCATCGAGCTGGATCTCGACCCGAAAATACTTCACGTGAGGCGCGGTGTCGGTACATCGAATCCGGCACCCTTCGCGGGAGATGTCGATGACCATTCCGGTTTGAACGGTCGCGCCGTCGCCGAATGACACCGGAAGAGAGACGGGAAATCGAGGATATTTGCGCTGGTCTGTCGTCCTCGATTGGGGGACGCCGGTTTTCGAGTCAGGCATGGTCATTGAGCACCTCCTGGACGGTCAACAGTAATGTCCGTTGGTCGAACGGTTTCACAAGCACCCGGTCGGCTCCCAACAAGGTGGCGGTTGAACTCAAGTCGAAAAGGCCACTCTGTCCGCCCCCGCTTATGGCGATGATCTTGGGTTTCGTTGCAACATTTTTCATCTCCTGAATGACTTCGACCCCATCCTTTTCGGGCATGAAGATATCGGTCACCACGATGTCGGTCGGTTCCCGACGCCAGAGCGCCATCCCTGAGCGGCCGTCCGGAGCGTCGAGAACTGTATGGCCCGCCCGCTCCAGGATGCTCCGCAGAACCTGGCGGATCGGTAATTCATCGTCGATGACAAGTATGCGCATCAAGGTGTTTCCTGTTCGCATTAGACTCAGATATCGGCTCGGAGATTTGATTGTCGGTCCAGCTGGCCTCGGTCAGCCTCACTCCGTTCGCGGATTATCTTGGAGTTGAGGACGGCAACCACAAGAGCGACGCTCACGCTGGCCCATCCTATGCTCGCGGTGAATCGTTTCCGTCTCATGTCAAGGACCTCTCACCCTTCAACGTCAGGTTGGCAAGCGATCGCTCCGGATCATCTGTTTTCCCCTCAGCCATTCACAAACACACCGACTTGTCCTGGTGCTCAAGACAAAGGCCCATGCTCTGTGCGGTCGATTCTCCGTTCAATGGAAGAGGCCGACCCTCCTAGTTCGTAAGGCTCGTCAGACTCTGCTGGCGCGCATTGAGTAACTGGCGCACTCGGCTGGTCAACGTGCCGGTGGTAAACGGTTTATGGAGGAAATTCGTATCCGCCGCGCTGAGCCCGCGCCTCAGCACGGCATCGTTCGTGTACCCCGACATGTAGAGCACTTGGAGTTCCGGCAGCTTGGCAACGAGTTGTTCCGCAAGTTCCCGCCCGTTCAATTGCGGCATCACCACGTCCGTCAATAACAAATGGATGGCCTTCGTGTGCCGTTCGGTAATGACCAAGGCTTCGATGCCGTGGCAAGCCTCCAAGACGGTGTAGCCGTGCTGGCGCAGGGTGTGAGAGACCAAGGTGCGCACCCCAGGCTCATCCTCTGCCACGAGGATCGTCTCACTGCCGGTTAACGTCGGTCCCTGATCGCCGTCGTTCCCAGTGGTATCGATAATGTCCTCGACTCGCGCGAAATAGAGCGAGAACGTCGTACCTTGTCCCGGCGAACTGTTGACATGAATGCACCCGCCACTTTGCTTCACGATACCGTAGACGGTGGAGAGACCCAACCCCGTTCCTTTGCCCTTCGGCTTCGTGGTAAAGAACGGCTCGTAAATACGGACAAGGGTATCGGCGTCCATCCCGATCCCCGTGTCGCTCACGACGAGCCTGATGTGCGGCCCAGGCTTCGCGTCCAGCCGATCACGCTGGATCGTCTCCTCATCGAGATCGACATTGTCCGTGGTCACGGTGAGCCGGCCGCCCTGGGGCATCGCGTCGCGCGCGTTCATCACCAGATTGATGACCGACTGCTCGATTTGTCCCGGATCGGCTTTGACGCATCCAAGCAGGGGATCTGAGACGAACAGGTACTCGATACTCTCGCCGACCAGCGTCCGCAACATGTGTTCCAGGCCGCCAACCAGCGTATCCAGATTGACGACTTTTGGCTGGAGCACCTGCCGGCGACTGAAGGCCAGCAGTTGAGTCGTGAGCGCCCCTGCTCGTTTGCTCGCTTGCCTGATCTGTTCCACGCTCTGGTGCTGGTCGTCTGTGAGTGCAGGATCGTCCGCGAGCAGGTCGCTGAATCCCCCGATGATCAGCAGCATGTTGTTGAAGTCGTGGGCGACGCCGCCCGCCAGTTGCCCAACCGCATCCATCTTCTGCGACTGCCGCAACTGTTCTTCCAGTTGCCGGCGATCGGTGATGTTCCGCACGACGACTTGGACCGTCGCGGCCCCCTGATCGGCTAAAGGAGATCCGACCAGTTCGACATCGATCATCGTCCCGTCGAGCCGGAGCATCTTGCACTCCAGGAGCGGAATGCGTCTGCCGCTTTCCAGCGCGTGACGGATCCGCTGGTTCGTGGCCGGGTCGTGCTCGGGGTGAAGGAAGTCGAAGGCGGATCTGCCGATAATTTGCTCCGACGCCGTCGCTCCCAGGAGCACCATGCCTGTGCGATTGATGAACACGACACGATTGCATTTGGTGATGAAGATGGCGTCGGGCGAGACTTCCACCAAGCAGCGATAGCGCTCTTCGCTGTCCCGCAGCGCCTGTTCGGCTCGCCGGTGCTCATTCATGGAGTCGAGTAGAGTCATCTTGTCGCGGTTGAGCACTCGCGTCGCTTCATTGGTCAGTCCGTAAAAGACGGCGAGTAGAAGGAGAATGGGGATATGCAGAAGACGACCTCCGTCCAGTTCGCCCGCCCAGTCGATGCTCAGGAACAGAGCGCTTCCATACACGAGACATAGCGTCACGGACAGCCCGATCATTTGCTTCAGCGTCGGTGCGAAGGCCGCGATGAGCATGATCAGAAAATAGGTGATGTAGAAATTTGAACTCGCGTTGCCGGACAGATAGATACACAACGTCGTCAGGCTCGTGTCGACCAGGGCCAACGCAGCGACGGACCAGGTGGACGCGATCAGCCAGATCGGCGCGACGATCAACCCAACGATAGTGGCCAATAAACCGAGGGCGATGAGATCCAGAAACAGTGGAGCAACCAGCGGCATTTTACTGAACAGTAACTGGTACGAGAGCACGACGGTGACGAGTGTATGGAGAAGGATCAGTTGATAGCGGGTCGGTGCCGACGTCGGCACTAAGCCCTTCAAGCGTTCCGAGGCGACTTCTTTGAAGCGTGAACGAAGATTCATAGTTTCACGAGGGTCACACCGCTGCCCTTCGTCGGACATGAAAATATCGGTGAGCACGATATCCGCGGCTGGCAGGGCGCCACGCAGCAAGATCGACCTGCCCATTGACGACATATCCCACTTGATCGAGCCGGTGTTGACGCGTCGACCGGATCGCTGCTTCATGGTCGACTACGAGGACGCGGTGCCGCGCCGGGAGTACAGACGCTTCCGCGGTTACGTGCACGGTCATATGGCGACCCTTTCGCCGCGGGTCTCGGACTGATAGGCAGCCCGAGCGCCACATGCCCGCTTCAACGCCTGTCCGAGTTCATGGAGCGAAACCCCCTTCTGCAGGAACTCAGCCACCCCGAGTTTCTGAGCCTCCCGTTCCAGCGCCTTCGTCCCCGCCCCCGACCACACGATAACGGGCACCTGCCGGTCGGCCGCACGGATCCCTTTGAGGACTTCGATCCCGTTCATGTCGGACATGTTGAGGTCGAGGATCGTGACCTCGGGTCGATGTTTCCTGAAGACACGGAGTGCCGCCTCGCCACCGTTCGCCGTCAGCACCTCGTGGTCGAGGCGCATGAGAATCGTCTTCAGGAGGCGGATTACCATGGGCTCATCATCAACAATCAAGATCTTGGCCATATGCCACCTCACGGTAGGCGGAGTGCTTCCGAGGCCCAACGAGCTATATTCCGTAGTAACAGAACGGTATACGTAATTAAGGGTAGCAGACGGACAGGAAGTCGGCAGATAAGTTCTACCGTATGATGGAGGTTTTATGGCCCTAGGAGTAGAGGAGAACTATCCTATGAGCCATGGTGCGATGTGTGCTGAACGAAATACACCGCCGCTTGCGATCGGCGAGTCAAACGGAGTTTATGAAAGATGATTCGGACGTAGCCGATCACCGTCTTCTCGCTGAGAGCAAGAGCCGCTGCAATCTCTCGATTGGTTTTGCCTTCGGCCAGTAAGGCCAAGACCCGCTCTTGTTGGGGCGGCAATACTACAATACTCCGCCCGAGTGCGCCCGGCGCCGATGACGCGCGCATCTGTTGCATGATCGCATCTGTTACAGACGGGTCGATGATGGACCCACCGACTGCAACGGTTTCAACCGCGCGGATTAATTGTTTGCCAGCAATTTGCTTCAGAAGAAACCCGCTGGCCCCTGCAGAAGTCGCCAGCACCAGCGCGTCATGATCCTGAAACGAGGTGAAAAAGAGGACGCGTGTGTGAGGATGGGCGCCTCGAATGCGCCGGCAGGCCTCGATGCCCGACTGATCGGGCAGCCGAAGATCCATGAGCACCACGTCGGGCTTGAGGCGGTCCGCTTGCTTGACGGCATCGCCCGCGGTGCCGGCTTCGCCGACCACGTGAATCCGCTTGGATCTCTCAAACAATTTGCAGAGCCCCATCCGCAACACTTCATGATCGTCCACCAGCATGAGACGGATTTGCGTCATGAAACGCTCCTTTCTCCGATGGCTGGGCCGGCAGGTCCACGAAGATCTGTGTGCCCTGTCTCCGTGCAGAAAACAACTGGAAACGGCCCTTAAGCCGTTCCGCCCGCAGTGCCATATTGCGAAGCCCATAGCCTGGCTTCTTGGTGACGCGCAGGCTGAAGCCCGCGCCGTCGTCTTTCACGGCAAGGCGTGTGCCTCCCTTGTGCCGCTGCAGTGACACGGTGATCGTCCCCGCTCGGGCGTGTCGCACGCTGTTGCTGACGGCTTCGCGCGCAATGAACAGGAGATGTTTGGCTTGATCGGGAGTCAACTGCTTCACAACCGACGGCGTCAGACGGATACGGAATCGGGGGGACTTGGCGCCCGTGAGGGCACGGGTGATGCGGCGCAGCTCCGCCCGGAACTGCACCGCGCTGAACCGGAGCACAGGATCGATCCCTACGATATAGTGACGGATGTCCTCAATCACGAGGTTCAGTTCGGTGATCGCGCACGTGATCTCGCGGACCGCTTTATGGGGCTCTGTCTTGATGAGGCGACGCGATCCTTCGAGGCCGAGGCCGCAGGCGACGAGTACTTGCACGATGTTGTCGTGCAGATCCTGGGAGAACCGCTGCCGCTCGTCGAGTGCGCATCGCAACTGCTCCTCGCTTCGACGCAAGGCCTCCTCCGCCCACTTGCGCTCCGTAATGTTTTCTATGATCGCGATGACGTGATGTTCCCGACTGCCGGGCAAGGCCAGACTCGTGGCATTCACCCTGACCCAGATCGTCTGCCCGCCCTTCCGAATGTACCGCTTCTCCAGCCGGTAGTCGGTACACGCCCCTTCGAACAAGCTGTTCGTCAACTTCAGGTTCGCGCGGAGATCCTCCGGATGGGTGAAGAGCGCATAGGTTTGTCCGAGAACCTCCTCCTCGGAGTATCCCACCAAGTCACAGAACGCATGATTCACTCTCACATAGCGTTTATCTCTGTCCAGAACCACCATTCCCAACGGCGCGCCGTCGATCAGTCGCTGGAACCGTGCCTTGCTGTCGCGTAACTCCTCCTCCACCTTCTTGCGCTCGGTGATGTCGGTGACAATGCCGCAAACGGCATACATGGCCCCCTGCACATCTCGGAGGGGAAATTTGACGACGATGCTGATGTGCTCGCTGCCTTCATATCGAACCGCTTCTTCAAATTCGGTCGATCTGCCCGTTTGCAAGACTTCACGATCGTTGTTCCGAAATGCGGCGGCTTGCTCGGGGGGAAAGAGGTCGTCATCGGATTTTCCAATGGCCTGATTGTGAGAAAGGCCAAATCTTCGCTCGAACATCCAATTCGTGAAGACATAGCGCCCATCCAGATCCTTCAAAAAGACAATCAGCCGATCATTGTTAAGAATGGCTTCAAAGCTCGACTGGCTGATCCGCAATGCCTCCTCGGCCTTCCTTCGTTCGGTCACGTTGCGAGTGACCAGCGACCAACCCGCTATCTTCCCCTCACTCTCTTCAATCGGTGACATTGTCACAGATACCCCATCAGACATTTCGTATCCGGGTCAGGCTCCCCTTTCAGCACTCGATCAGCGGATGGTCTGGTGTTCGGCTCCAGCTCGTTGTAGCCGCGCATCACGAACAGGCGGGCGAGGGCACAGTGCTTTGTTTCGGTTCCTGATCCCCTCAGACTTTCATAGAGATGCCGTGTGATGCGTGTCGCCAAGTCCTCGAGGCCGAAAGCTCCTTCTCCGAATAATAGGCGAAGAACGACACCGCATTCCGCCATGTCCTTGAGGGTAAAGTGGGTGAGGCTATGCAGAGAATTATGATAAGAAGCGGCGTCCTTCTCTTGTTCTAGCGTACAGGCTACCTGCGCGACTCCATCATGCATGATACGTGTCCCGTTTAATGAAAAGGGATCGTTCAGCTGAACCGCCTATGTAAAACGCACAGATGCCCGTACAGAAAGGAACGCACGCAAGAACAGAAGCCCTGACTCAATGCGATTGCCCGCAAAGACTCTTCGTTCACGAGGTCGCGTTCAGCCGTATGGGTAAGTGTAGATCCACCCTGCCGATATGGTCGGCTTCCTACTTCAGTGTTTTTGTTTGTCAGCCGCCGATCTTAGGCGATGAGAGTTCGATACTTTTGGCCTACGGAGCAGGACGAGTCCTGCTCCGAATCTATAGACTGAGGAGGCTCATCACCAAAAGTGCAGGACTCCTTACGGTATGCGATGAAATCGGTCTGGTACAGCGAGGCAGATTTGGCATCCCAGCCCGTACTCAGACCTTCTTGATTTTCATTATGCGCCTAAAAAGTATGTAGTCAACGGTGTTTTTGCAAAATAACAGATGGCAACTGGCGGCATTACAAAAGCAAACGGGCTAGGCCGTTTCGTCCTAGCCCATGATGGAAAGCGAAATGAACATGGGGGCCATGGTATCCGTTCCATGAACCAGAGTTGAATTCGCTCGTCAGCGACCACTGCTATGTCCCCGAAAGCCCACACACCGTGATGCGCCGTCACTCCTGCCCTGGTTACCCAAGGGTCGAAATTGTAAAAGTCCACTGTTGGCGCCGATCGTCATATAACAGCGGAGAAGTTTCTTGGACTCGGCGCCCTTACGCTTAGTGTGCCGGATGAGTCATCTGTACTGCCCCACTTAATTTGTGGACAGATCGGTTCTTCTTTGTAACCATCATTTTTGTAGAGCATTTAGTCGCTTCCGAGACTCCACCTCCAAAAGGATATCGGGCAGCACTCGTCCGCTATTCTGTTGCGAGGTCCCCGCCCATCTCACACCCCGACCAATCTGAATAGATCTCACTGTGTTTCCGGCATCTTCCATCACGCATTCTCCCTGTCCACATTTTAAGCGGAGCACAACACAGGAGGAATGGTACACTCCGAGCGGGAGAAACTGTTCGTCGCCTCCCGTAACGGCCAGACCGCCCGGCGCACAAACAACAACTGCCACTTCAGCGCATGAATGCCCTTGAGGGTCGGGCTTCGGATCGGCCATCACCCGCTCTTGCAGCAACTCAATCGTTTCGCCGAATACCTCCAGGACGGCAACGTATTGATCAACGCTGACGTTGACCAGCGCATAGAGCAGCTACTCGGACCCGTTTTGACGAAGCCGCCCTTTGCCGCTGCGCAGCCACTCACGCACCGATCGAAAGACGTCCGTTCCGTTCTCTGAAACGAGAGAACGAAATTACGGCCAAGCGCGAAGCTCACTTGTTCGACCAGGATATCCTCCCAGTCGGTCGTCGTCAGCATGTTCATGACCAGGAAGAGATAGGTCTCGTAGTCATCGAGGTTGGATCCTGATCCGTATCGGCAATATCCTCTAAGAACAACGGGTGGAGGTTGAACTGCTTCCCGAATGCTTCAAGGACATCGACCTTCTGTACACCACCGACATCGACCCATGTTACGGTTTCGTCGGCAGGTTGTTCGAGCTCATCCAGAATCGTGACAGCGCAATCTTGATAGCCTCCGCCTTCTGCTCACCGATGTGGATCAGCGTGCCGGGCGGCACTTCTGTCTTCTTTGATCGTTTTTGAACTGCGTCAGAGTCACCGGCTTGTGCGCAGATTCCAGTAAGAGGTCACGCCTGCCACGATGCCATCTTCCTTTTCTTCTGCCTCAAGCCTTGATACTCTGCGATATGGCATGGGACCACGAACTACGAATTCTGAGCGATGTGATCCGAACCGCCGGCACGGAAGCCCTTCGATTCTCGTCTGATGGATTTGAGACCCATACCAAGTCAGATCAATCCCCGGTCACGTCCGCAGACTTGGCGGTCAATCAGATCCTCCAAGCTCACTTGCTGGCGATGTTTCCCCATGACGGATGGCTGTCGGAGGAGTCGCCCGATGATTCTGCACGGCTACAGAAAGCGCGTGTCTGGGTAATCGACCCGATTGACGGGACCAAAGCGTTCATCAGGGGAGAGCCTGAATTTTGTGTTTCTGTGGCGCTGGTCGAAGAAGGCCTTCCGGTAGTGGCGGCAATTTTCAATCCCTCGACGGACGAGTTGTTCGCGGCAACGCGAGGCGGAGGCCTTCGTCTCAATCACAAACCGGTTTCCCCACAGGAACGCCGGAGGAATCAGCAACCCGTGATCGCGCTTAGCCCATGGGAGCAGCATCTCGGCCGTTTCCAGTCCGTCGAAGCCCACGCCACCAGCCGACCCATGCATTCCATCGCCTGGGCCCTCGCTCTTGCCGCGAGTGGACGGATTCACGCGGTCGCCACGTTCGAGCCTGAGAATGAATGGGATGTCGCGGCAGGCGCCCTGCTGATTGAAGAGGCGGGAGGGACCATGCACGACGGGGGTGGACTGGCCCTCGGATTCAACCGGCCTGAACCTCGCTATCGGGGAATCATCGCCACAAGCGCGCACTGTCCCGATCTCGTCTCACAACGACTTCGGACCCTCTCCCGCATGGCGAAGTAACCGAGGAGGACCGTTCATGAATGTTGCTATACTCGGCACCGGTGTGCTCGGTCGAGCAGTCGCCGAACGGTTAAAAGCCACCGGGCATGCGGTCACCGTCTACAACCGAACACGAAGCAAGACTGAACCGCTACAAACGCTCGGGATCGATGTCGCCTCATCCGCTGCCCAGGCGATCAGACAGACAGACTGTACGTTGCTGTTCTTGGCCGATGCAGAAGCCATTCGCTCTGTCATGCTGAATCCCGATGTACGTGCGTCGCTCGCAGGGCGGACGATCATCCAGATGGGAACCATCGGCCCACAGGAAAGCCGGGAGTTCCGGAACGCCGTCGCAGACTTGGGCGGCAACTACTGCGAAGCACCGGTGCTGGGCAGCATCGCCGAAGCAAAAGCGGGCACATTGCTGTTGATGGTCGGAGGCACACAGAGCCAGTTGCAGCGCTGGGCCCCCCTCTTCCGATCCTTAGGCCAACACCCTCGGCTCGTTGGACCAGTCGGGCAGGCTGCGTCGCTCAAGCTCGCTTTGAACCAATTGATTGCGGCAGAGATCACCGCGTTCTCGCTGAGTCTGGGCTTTCTTCAACGCACGGGGGTCTCGGTTGATCTCTTCATGTCTGTGTTGAAAGAGAGCGCTCTCTTCGCTCCGGCGTTTGAGAAAAAGTTACCCAGACTCCTCCAGCGCCACTATGGCCACCCAAACTTCTCCACTACCCATTTGCTCAAAGATATGGACCTGTTTCTGGCCGAGGCGAATGAGACGGGACTCGTGACCCGAACGCTCGACGGGATCAGGAGTGTCTTGGAAAATGCGATCGCCCAGGGACACGGCCCAGTGGATTATTCAGCCGTGTACGAGGAGATCAACCCTCAGCGCTAGGTGGAAGATCACGGCGCTGGCGGCGTGGCACTGAGATTCGTAAGCGATGTCTTTCGGCTAAGACGAAATGTGCCGCCTTTCTCTGACGGTGCCTGGTCTGAACCGATCCGAACGTACCACCACGTGCCCTCCCCTTCCGTATAGTCAGGAGATAGTTTCACCACGAAGCCGCCTTCGCGATCATTTTCTTTCTGATACCAATTTCCTACCCATGTGTGGCCGTTAAACTGCGTGGTTTCGAATCGTCCTTCCTTCCACGCATAGGCCCCATTGCCGTGCTCGTCGAGCCGAAGCATCACCGCCGCACCATCTTCGTATTCCCATTCTCCTGCCAGGATGGACCGATCATCTGCGGGGAAGTCAGCCTGGGCCGGTGGCTGAACTGTGAACGGGTGGCCGCATGCCGTCACCATCAGTGCGGCGGTCATGGCGACAATGGAGACCGCGCGTGCGCTCATGGCCTCGTTCATAGCACGAAGGCCTCGTCCAGACAAGCAAAGAGCCAACCGCGATTGAGGATGAGTCAGAGCCTGGCCTGGGTCAGACGTCGACAGACCTCATCCAGATCGATGTCGGTCTTGGCGTAGCTGAAGCGAATGAAGTTGGCGCCTTCCGGCCCCGAAAAGAACGCTTCTCCCGGCACACCAGCCACGCCGGTTTTCTCCAAGAGATACATCGCACGGGCCTTCCCGTTGGCGCCCGGGAGCGTCGACACGTCCGCCAGCACATAATAGGCTCCGTTTGGAATCGATGGGGTCAGCCCAGCCTGGGCGAGTGCGCTGCAAAATCGGTCTCGCTTCCGCTGATACGCGCACGCAAGGTCTTGATAGAAACCATCAGGGAGTTCGTTGATGCCGACAGCTACGCCCATCTGAAGTGGGGCCGGCGCACACACGTAGAGCAAATCGTTCATGGCGCCGATGGCCTGAGCCCAAGGCTCTGCCGCCACGCTGTAGCCGATCCGCCAGCCGGTTACGCTGAAGGTCTTGGAATACCCGCCGACGGTGATCACCCGCTCGGCCATACCAGGCAACGTCGCCATGCTCAAATGGCTTCGCCCGTCGTAGAGAAAATACTCGTAGATTTCGTCTGTGAACACGAAGAGGTCCTGCCGGCGTGCCAATCCTGCGATGGCTTCCAATTCCGCTCGTATGAACACCTTGCCGGATGGGTTACCCGGCGAATTGACGATGATGGCCTTCGTCTTCGCAGTAATCGTCTGTTCAAGCTGGCTCAAGGTGTAGTTCCATTCAGGTGGTTGCATCTTCACGATCACCGGCACGGCCTCGACGGCCAGCAGGGCACTGATGTGGTACTGATAGTACGGTTCGAACAGGATGACTTCGTCGCCCGGATCCAGAAGCGCCGCGCATGCACAGTGAAACGCGCCGGTTGCCCCAGCACTGACCGTAATTGCCGTTTCGGGGTTGGCGTGAATACCGTTGTAGTGCGCGAGTTTCCGGGCAATAGCCTGCCGTAAGTCCGGTAACCCATCGAAGCGGGTGTAGACATTGTAGCCTTGTCTGACGGCCCTCTCAGCACCCTGGAGAACCGCAGGAGGGACCGGCGTATCACATACTCCTTGTGCCATGTTGAGTCCCTTCATGCTCACGCAGGCTTGCGTCATCGCCCGAATCTCCGACTGAGCGAGACCGGCCATCTTCCGGCTGATGGTTCGTGCCATCGTTTCCCCTCCTCCTTGCCAGCCTTCTTTGTCTCAAACGCACGGACGTGCGTCAAGATAGACTTCTGCTATTCTTAATTATTGAGAGGGAAGCACTTCGATGAAGTCAGACGCTTCTAAAGAGAGCCGATTTCCTGCCAGTCACGAGGAGGCGGCACGGAAAGACCGGCGAGGGCGCAGACTCGGTCTGTCGTGTCTCATGTTCTTCTTCGGAGACGAGGAGTTTGAGGGTGAAGCAAAGGTGCTTGATATTTCAGCGAACGGCTGCAGAGCGACATCATCCGTTGAACTGAACGTTGGGATGGCCTTAAAGATTTCCCTGTTCCTCTCTGATTATAAGTGGCCCCTGCGGATCGATCAGGCTATTGTGCGGTGGATCGACGGCAAACAATTCGGTTTAGAGTTCACCGGTCTTCGACTTGCCCAACGGGAACGCCTGAGGACCTTGATTATGAAGACGAGGTTCTAGCACTGTCCTTCCCGATCAATTTTTCCCGTTCGAGTCGCCGCGACGTGGTGACTCGGTCCGTACGCGCGTTCGCTTCGTCTCTTGGAGAGCAGAACCAGATTTGCAGGACAGCGACCGAACCGCTGGTTGCCCACATTGTCGTGGCATGCGATATCGCTCGTAGTAGCGCAGCACCTTCAGGACATACGACCGAGTTTCACGAATCCGAGGAATCTTGCCACCCTTCACACGATGGACTCCGGCATTGTACGCAGCAAGCGCCAACGACACATCGCCTTCGTATAGGTTCAACAGGTGACGAAGTTGCTTAGCCCCCCCTCTGATGTTCTGCAGAGGATCATAGATATCGGCCACACGCAACGTCGCCGCCGTATCCGGCGTCAGTTGCATCAACCCGATAGCCCCCTTCCGCGAAACAGCATCCTGGCGAAAATCAGATTCGGCTTTGATGACGGCACGCAGCAAAGCCGGGGAAAGACGATAGCGCTTCGCGTAAAACGTGATCGCCCGACTGATTTCTTGTTTGGAATAGCGGGCACGTCCCTCGAAATCAGACTTCATGGGGACGGGTGTCGCCCCAACCATCACCACTGTCAGAAGTACGGTGATGAGGCTGCGCAGAGGATAAGAGGCCGTGCAGTTCAGCCATGCCAGTCTAATAAGAGCCATGTCATGACCTGGTCGTTCCCTCGATTCTGGGAAGGATCCAGGTCATTAATCTCTTACCTCAAGAGCCGTGCCGTCCTCGAAAGGCTTAACCCACTGAGGAATCGAACGAACTTGAATCTTCTAATGTTCAGGGGAGGCTTTCGGAGGACATTCTGGCCATTTTTTGCCAGTTCGGTTATTCGGCCATAGGGGGCTTGTTGGGCGGCCTGTCGCCTGGCTCCATGCAGAATGTGGTCGATTGCAAGCAGACGGACCGCGATGGTGGGGATCAGCGCGAGCAACGAATCGAACGTGACACGCGACACGGTGTGTTTACGGCTTTCCCCACAGCGCCTCCAAGCGCTGCGCACGGCCACAGCTGAACTTGTAGTACTTATATCTGATGGGATTCTTTTTGTAGAAGTCCTGGTGATATTCCTCAGCCGTATAGAACGTCGAGACTTTCCCGAGCTGCGTCACAATCGGCTCGGAAAACCGTTTCGACTGCTCAATCGCCCGCTTGGATTCTTCCGAAAGCCGTTTTTCCTCATCCGTTCCGTAGAACACCGCTGCCCGATATTGGCTCCCATGGTCACAGAACTGAGCATTCGGCGTCACTGGGTCGACATTGTGCCAAAACGCTTCGAGCAACTTCTGATAACCGACCTTCGCCGGATCGTAACTGACCTCGACGGATTCGGTGTGGCCGGTCTGTCCAGCCGAAACTTGCTCGTAGGTCGGATTGGCCACCGTTCCGCCCATATAGCCCGAGACGACCGCGATGACACCATCCATTTTCTCGAAGGCCTCCTCCATGCACCAGAAACAGCCGCCTGCAAAATAGGCCTTTGCCGGCTCCGCCGCTTCAACCGCTAGGCCAGGCGACCAAACAGCGAGTCCGCCAAGTACACAAAGGTAAACAGCAAGCCGCCTGAAACATCGAATTGAAATCATGGTTGCGTCCTCCCCATGCAACGTCGTTCGAGCGAGAGACCTCTTACATCTTACTACAGCCATCGCAATCATTCAGATGTTGGAACTGAACGGCAAGCGGTTGGCCCGAGGACTCGGCAATAAGGAATTTACGGTTCCGCGGCTCAGCGACGCCGTGGTATCCGTTGAAACCAGTACCTCGACATTGGATGTGGTGCGACAGGTGCTCGGCCTTCGCAAGACAGAAGAACTGACTTACGGGATCACTGGTGTGCTGCATCTCAAGGATGGGCGACTTCCGTTCGACAACACCGGAGTCCTTGTCGAGAAGGGTGAGATGTCCGGCCTTCTGACCCCCTAACTCATTTCACATCGAGAATTCATCATACTCGCTACGCTCCGCAGGCCGCGCAGGACGACGGTGCCCTCCCATCTGCTTCATGATGAGCTCGATCGCCTCTTCCGGCGAGGAAGCGGCAGAGACCAGTCGCTTTCCGAGCTTGCGAAAGAACGCCGCGTCGGCAGGAGATGCCTCCACCAAAATCACCGGCTTCCCCGCCTTCACAGCCAGCGCGACCTCGGACACCGTGCCCGACCCGCTCAACCCGCAGGCCACGACCACATGACTGGTCAGCACATTGATGTTGTTGCGGCCGCTGCCCATTTCCGTAATGATCGGCACATCGACATGGCGCGACACCTTGTCCTTTGCGGTGGGCAAGACACCAACGGTCAGGCTTCCCCTGACCCGTTTGGCGCCTTCGCACGCCGCATCCATCACCCCGACATCGCGGCCGCCCGTCAGCACGACCCAGCCGCGCCGGGCGATGAATTCGCCCAACAGCCGCGCGTTGTCCAAATCCTTCTTCTTGGCCTTGGCCGGCCCCATCACTCCCACCACAAATCGCATCAATCCTCCAGAAAAGTCGCGCAGTGTTTCAGAAACGAGACGCTGCTAAGGTCACCTCCGCATACGTCCAAGCTGACTTGAACTGGTGCTCCACGCTCTCCGCCTCGCTGATTTTCTGCTGAGCAAGGAGGCTCTGCATCAATCCGAAGAGCGCCCAGCCGTTATTGGGATTCTTGGTAAGATCAGCCCGGTACACAGCCTCTGCATCCCCAGGTTGACCGACGGCTAACATCGCGGCACCGAGATAGTGACGAACCGGAATCGGCCAGAAGGGCGGTTCGGTGTACGGCAAGGCATCTTCCAACTTGACAGCGTCCTTGAACAGCTTGATTGCGTCATCGTATTTCTGTCGACGGGCGGCGATCTCTCCCGCCAAGAGACGCTCCGCGATCTTGAGCAACGCCCGTTCTGTCTTTTCCTCCGACGTCCGATCGCGCCCCAAATGTTTCGCCAGGCCGGCAAGGACAACGTGTTCGCCTTCGGCTCCCGGCAGGCGGCCGGTAACCGCTAACGCCAATCCTCGACCCAGCCGCCAGATGCCGTGTTGCAGGCGCAGGGCCTTAGGAGGAGCCGGCTCTCGAAGCAGCTCGTCCCATTGTCCAAACCGAATCATCGACCAGAAGGGTGTCGGAAGATACAGCTCTTTCGATTTTTCTTTTCGCGCCTCTTCTTCGGTAATCGTTTCCGTCAGATCGCGCGCGACTCTCAACGCCTCGGCTCGCCGCCCTTCCATCGCCAATGAGGCCCATAGGAAATGAAGATTGTGTGTATAGTAGCCGGCGGCATAGTCGCCGCGCACGTTCCGTCCGGCCAGATATTCCTGATCAACGTGAGCCGCATGTGCATTGCGTTCAGCTGCTTCGTGGTGCATACCCAGCCGGATGTAGACATGGGCCGGCATGTGCACGAGGTGACCCGCGCCCGGCATAAGCCCGGGCAATCGCTCCGCGCAGGCAAGCGCCTGTTCCGGTGCGGGGGAGGCTTCAACTGCGTGGATATAATAGTGACACGCTCCAGGGTGGTCAGGATGCCGCGCAAGGATCAATCCCAAGGTGGAGACGATCTCCTCCGTACCAGACTTTGGCAGACCATCCGCTGTCCACAAGTCCCAAGGCCGCAAGTCCATCAAGGCCTCGGCGAACAACACACCGGCATCCGGATCATCGGGAAACTGCCGCCACAGTGATCGCATGGCATCGGCATACGCTTTGTCGAGAACCGCTCGCGCGCGACTCTTGGGACTGTACCGCTTGCTCAACGCCTCGATGTACACTCGCTCGGCTGCACTCACATGGGCGCTGTATATGCGCGCTTTTTGCACCGCATCCCAAGCTCGGCGCTCACGCTGCTTGTTCATCGCCGCATTGATGTTGGGACCCAGCGCGAGAGCAATGCCCCAATAGGCCATCGCAGCCGAGGGATCGAGACGGGCGGCTTCTTCAAATGCATGAATGGCCTCTTCATGGTTGAAAGCATAGACGAGCCGCAAGCCTTGATCAAAATACTGTTGGGCCTGTTCGGAGGTCGTTGTGATGGCGTGGTGCAGCGAGCCGAGATTGTTAAACAACGGAACAGACGAGCGCGCATCTGCGGGAGGCGCCGCGCGGACCTGATTTGGGTAGCATCCGATGAACCAGGCTGCTCCGCACAACAGGAATCCGTAGAGGATCCGGGCTGCCAGCATTGAGTGGTGTGTCATAACACGCGACGACTCGCTGATACGGCGGGCTCGAGATGAGGCAATCACAAATCCGATCGGCTCGCTGGTCGAGGCTAAAAGCTGAGCGACGACGGTTTGGGAACGTCTTTCTGCGCCGCCGCCTTGTCTTTCATGCCCAACTTCTGGCGAACGGATCTATTCCGCTTCGCAGGAGCGGAGACGGCTCCCACCGTCAGGGGAGACAAGGATCTGACGTCCAATTCTCTGCCGAGGTAGCCAAGCACTTGTTGCTGAGAGACGACCAAGGATTTCAGTTCCTGAATTTGTGCCGAAAGTCGGGCAATGTCTTGCTGCTGGCTGAGGAGGTAGGCTCTGAGTTCAGCCACTTCTTCCGGTTGAACACCAGTGGGCATCGCGGCTGACTTCGGCGGATTCACTGCTCCCTCGCTGTATGGGGATGCATCTGCCTGAATCCGCGGCTGAACAACATCCGATTGGTCCAATCCCTCTTCGAGGTGCTCGAGCGTGCCGATGATCAGCTCGTTCGTGTGCTCATCCAGACAACCTTGCGAGGCGATTTTCGCACCGTGCGCCATCCGCCCCGATCGCGTGACCTGCGCGAACAGCTCTGTGACCGCGCGCACGCAGACCGCTCCGCTTTCGACGAGTATCTGGCCGAACGATCGTTTCGATGGTCTGGCCGCGGACATTTGCTCGGGCGAGGGAATGCGATGGATCAGATTAATCGGTTCGTCGCTAAATCGGCGGGACACCGCAGACCCCCTAAACACCAGCCACGTGGCCCAAACACATGTGGAGCAATGTCAACAATCCCTGTTGGAGGGATCGATTCGCGCGCGGAGTGTCAGATTTAAGAATGCTCTTTAAAACAAGATGTTGTCTACTCCTGACCGAGGGAAGAGTCAACGTTTTTCATTGAAGTCGAGGATCCCGAGCGGGAGGTCCGGCTAACGGATGAGACGCCTAGCTAGGGAATATTCGAGAACGCCCGTGGGTAATGAACCCTGCAGGTTAGAATCGAGTCACGCTCGAAAAATTAAACTGGGGAAGAGCCATCGACGGCACCAGCATCTTGCCGGTCTCCGACGTCACGGCTTCGATCGGTGCCGTCCAGGCATCGAGATGCTGAAAGACCTGGAGCGGGCTGTCGTGGAATCGGAAATTCTTGACCGCGGATACAATCTCTCCCTTTTCCACAAGAAACGTCCCGTCGCGGGTCATGCCGGTCAGAGTAAGGTCACTGGCATTGACCGATCGGATGTACCAAAAGTTCGTGACAAGAATGGCACGTTCAGTGCGCTTGATGAGGTCCTGGACGGTGCCGGAGGCGGCGCCTTCAGCGGACAAGACAGGAGCCTCCAACGCCGGAATCGTCTTCATCCCGTGGACCTTCGCCGTGAACCGGTCATATGCGAGTTGTTTCAAAACTCCGTGATCGATCCACACCGACGACTCACTCGGCAATCCCTCGGGCGTAAACCCCACCCCAAGCAAATCGGCATGACCGGGCAAATTCTGCAGCGTCAGCCGTTCATCGACGATCCGCTGCCCCAGCGTGCCGGCAAAGGGACTGGTGCCCTTCTGGTAGGATTTGGCGTCGAGCGACCACAACAGCCAGGTCCAGAGGCCCGCCACCGCAGCGGGCTCTAGAATGACGGGATACCGCCCCGGAGGAAGCTCGCTGAGATCGCGACCGTGCTTCGCCTTGTTGATGGCCGCCAGGGTCCGCTCTTGAATTTTCAAATGATCGACCGAGCGGTGCGCTGCCGCACCCCACCCCGTCGCATCGCCCGCCTGAACCGTGATGCTAAACCGTGCGTCTGTCCGTGCTTCGTAGCCGAAGAGTCCGTTGCTGGCTGCGATCCCCACCGACGATACCGCAGACGAGACGATCCCGGCCGCCATGAGGTTCTCCATACGGCATTGCCCGATCGCCTCGTTCGCATATTCGAGGCGGCGCATCGGTCCAGCCGCCACGGTCTCCGGCCTTGCGGTCTCACGAACGGCAAACACTTGCGGCTCAGGGGGTGGAAGGTATTCCGGATCCTTCGGCGAGATGCGGGCGATACGATCGGCGCGCACGAGCGTCTCTTGAATCGACCCGGCTGTAAAATCCGTCGTGGTGGCGGTGCCGTGCCGCCCGGCGAACGCGACCGTTACCGCCAACGTGCCGCGCCGCGTATCGACATTTTGGATCACCTGATTGTTGGCAAACCTGGTGGTCCCGACGTGGTGATCGTGGAGAGTCACGATCGTCTCATCGCCGGACGAGCGGGTGAGGGCCAGATCGGCGAGGAAGCGAAACTCTTCGCGGCTGGTCATTTTCGGCCAGGGCTTGGCGCTCGCGACGCTCATGATCGGCCCTCGCCTTTGATGACCTGGATGCCCCGGAACCGCGCGGGTGACGCCGCATGGGTCATCCATCCCGATTGACCGGGCTGTCCTTTTCCACATGTAATAAATCCATAGCGCCGGCGAAAGGACCGATCGGCGACGCCGTCGCAGCTGTTCCAGAACTCGGGCGTGATCCCGTGGTAAATCACGTCTCGCAGCATATGGGTGCGCGTGCCGTTCTCGATCAGCCAGAACGCATCGCCGCCGAACTGGAAATTGTAGCGCCGCTGATCGATGCTGTACGACCCGTGCCCTTCGATATAGATCCCGCGCTTCACGTCGGCAATGAGCTGATCGCGTGTCGCTGAACCTGGCTCAAGTCCGATGTTGGCGATGCGCACGATCGGAACGCTTCCCCAACTGTCGGCCCGATTGGAGCCGCGCGAACGCGGCTCCCCGATTTTCAGGGCGACTTCGCGGTTCGTACAGTACCCGACGAAGATGCCGTCACGGACGATATCCCATTTCTGACAGGCCACTCCGTCGTCGTCGTAGCCGGTCGCGGCGAGCGTCTCCGGTTCGATGTTATCCGCCACGAGAGTTACGTGCGGAGAGCCATAGCGAAACGTGCCCCGCTTGTCGGTCGTGAGGAAGCTGGTGCCGGCATAATTGGCCTCATATCCGAGCGCGCGGTCCAGTTCGCTCGGATGGCCGCAGGATTCATGCATGGTCAATGAGAGATGCTCAGCATCGAGGACCAGGTCGTACCGTCCGGCTTCGACCGCAGGGGCCTTGACCTTTTCGACTGCCTGACTCGCGACGCGCGGAGCCTCCCGCAGCATGTCGGCTTCCTCAATCAGTTCATAGCCCTTCCGAAGATGCGGCGTGTTGAACGACCGGGTGGCGAATCGCCTGTCGTGCACGGCGGTCGCGCTGAAATCTCCGCTCACGGCTAGAAGATCGAACTCGATGGCTGACCCTTCCGTCGAGACAAAGCGTTTGTGGTCCCGGTGCGCCCAAAGACCGGCGCTGCTCCGTACGACGCCAGGCTGACGATGCAGGACCTCCATGATCTCCAGCAACAGATCGGTCTTTTGTTCCAGCGGCACCGTGAAGGGATCGAGGCGGACGGAGGTCAGGACCCGGTCGTGATGCACCGGCTCCTCGGCCAATCGCACTTTCTCAATCGCGACCGACGCCGAGCCTTTCGCGATTTCGACGGCGAGGTCCGCCACACGCGGGATCTCTTCAACTGACAGGATCGAGCTTGCGGCGAATCCCCAGGCTCCGTGATAGAGCACGCGCACGCCGAACCCCGTATCCTCGATATTTCGTATTGACGCGATACGGCGGTCCTCGCCCTGGATACGCTCGGTGGTGCTGGTCTGGATGCGGACATCGCCGTAGTCCGCACCCGCACCGCGGATGCGCGCCAACGCGAGTTCGGCAAGTTCAGCCCAAGCTGGTGTGTTCATCATCACAAGACAGATTCGATCTGTGCGGCAGCATCAGTATACCAGGAGGCCGACGGCTGAGGGCAGGCCCAAACAGAGCAGCAGCTACGCGCGTCCCATACGGGTGGTTTCGACAAACTGCTCGGTCGAGTCGTCGAGGGCACGTCCTCGCCGTCCTTTTGGCGGGAGAATATAGAGAAGTTTCGAGTTCACGGTTTCCTGCACAGGCGGCGGAAGCGACATTTCGTACGACACCGAGCGCTGGTGGTCGGCCATCTGGAGCTTCGGGTTGTACACACTGTTGAACTTCCACAGCATCTTCACGAAGTTGGTCTGCCCCCGCATGAGATGTCCGGCCGCGAGTCGCGCCGTGGACTTCAGGGCGGCCCAACCAAGGTGCTTCTTGTTGAGAATCTGCTGAGTCTTGACCAATTCCGCATAGAACTCAGGAAGCGGCATCTTGGTCGGCAGCACGGAGTGTTGGATATCGAAGAGGCGGTAATCCCTCGTCTGGATCTTGCGCGCTTCCGTGTGCCAACTCTCGGTTCCGGGGTAGGGAGTGTTGACGCTGATGTTCACAATCTCGGGGATTTCCATGCACCATTGCCGGACCGTCTCGAATCGCTTTTGATCCCAGTCAGGATCGGCAATCAAATTAATCGCCACCGTGATACCGAGAGAGCGGGCAAACTCCAGGGCTTCAAAGTTTCTCCCCAGCGAGATGCGCTTGCGATGCATCCGGAGTCCTTCCTCATCGATTGCCTCCACACCCAAGAACATGTACTGGAGGCCGAGCGTCTTCCAGAACTGGAACACTTCCTTATTGCGCAACAAGACATCGCCGCGCGTCTCCATGTAGTACTGTTTCTTAATCCCCCGCCGCGCTACCGCTTCACCGATTTCGAGTCCTTGCTTCGCTTGAATGAAGGCGACGTCGTCGACCAAAAAGACTCCTGGCTCCTGCACCTGCGCCAACTCCTCCACCGCCTTTTCCGGGCTGACCATCCGATAGCTGCGACCATAGAACGTCCACGCACTGCAGAAAGAACAATCCCAGGGGCAGCCTCGCGCAAACTCGATTGAGGCGCAGGGATCCAATACCCCGATAAAATACTTGCGCCGGTGCCGAACCAGATCACGCGCGGGACGCACGTCGTCGAGGCTCTCGATGAATTGCGGCGGAGGCCCTTCCCCGTCGAGGGTCACGATCCCTGGAACCTTCGTGATCGCCTTGCGGTCATGCTCCACAGCCATCAGCAGTTTGGGAACCGACGCTTCCCCCTCGCCTTTGAGCACGCAGTCGATCGCGCCATTCCCGTGTTCCAGAAAATCTTTCGCCACGAAGGAGGCGCTATGCCCTCCCACGAAGACAAAGCTGCTCGGTAATTCCTGCTTGGTCAACTTCGCAAGATCCACAATCTCCGGTACATTCGCCAGGTAGTTGCACGCAAATGCGACGACGTCTGGTTTCCAGGTCCTAATGTGCGCGAGGTAGTCTTTCCACGTTTCAACCTGTAGATCGATCAGGTACACATCATGCCCCGCTTGCCGGGCAGCCTGGGCCACCATCTCGAGTCCGAGCGGTTCCAGGCGCAGATAGATCTTGGTGTACATGAGCGGACCGGGATGAACTGCGAGGAATTTCACTTCTTCAGACCTCCTTTTTGAAAACGCTCGGGTTAATGCAGCGCTGTCACTGATGACCCGTCAGAGGTGCTAGTTCGGCCGACAAGGCTGGTTCTGACCTGACGACCAGCGAGGGAGCGAATTCTGCCATACCGGAAGATTAGGTTCAACTACTAAGAGACCACAAGAGCCTGCAGGAGACCATACACGCCTTAGCCTGGATTTTTATAGTCCCCCTCGCCTACCATGTCACCATGCTGTCTCTCGAGCGCACTCCACGCCAGCGCATCATGGAGCTGTTGACCGGCTCGCGTCTGACGACATATCAATTGGCCCAGATGCTCGGGATTCCTGAGCGGCAGGTCGAGGATCATCTCATCCATGCAGTGAAATCGATCGCGCGGGACAAGACCCGGCGATTCATTCTGGAGCCGTCCCGCTGTCAGGACTGCAATTTTGTCTTCCGCGACCGCCGACGGCTCACCCGGCCCAGCCGTTGCCCGCAGTGCCGACGCGAGAGCGTCACCGCACCGCGTTACGGAGTCGAGTCGATCGGATGACGATCCGGTCGAGTGGACAGCAACGCGTCAGGCCAGTAAGATGCGCCCAGAAAGGATCACCAGGATGATGACACGACGCATACTCTGTGCCCTCGGCTGTGTGCTTTTACTCAGCTGTTCCGGCGATAAGGCCAAGGAGTTGTTCGAGACCGCCGCGTTCGAAGAGCGACAGATGAACCTGCCACACGCGAAGCAGTTGTACGAAGACATCGTTCGTCTCTATCCGGCCAGCAAAGAAGCCGACATGGCCCGTGCACGCCTCGCCCAACTGAATACCGGCCAGTAGCCTCATCGTCGCGCCAATGTTCCCTCCTGACCTCCGACAGATGCTGAGAACTTCCTCTAACGGTCAATCAAAAAACATCCTCGTCGATGCCGCAGTCGTGCGGTGGTCTGAAGGTCGGGATGCAGGCTGGGAGATCACCCGCATCGATGAAGAGGCGCGGGCTCGACTGAATCAATTCCTCGATAATCTCGATGCTACTGGCGTGGTCTCGGAAACCAAGGAACGAATGCATTCGTGGTGAGCTGATAGTTCCTATAGTCTTCGCCGCGAGTTCGCAACGCCTGGACCTCCGCCGGCGGAATTCCCGTCACCTTGAGCAGCGCCCATCCCATCGCAACCGGACCGATCCATGTGAGTAACCATCCCGGCGCTCCTATCGCCATCACAACATAGGCCCACCAATGCAGCCATTCAAAAAAATAATTTGGATGGCGCGAGTAGTACCACAGTCCTTCGCGGCAGACACGATCGCGATTCAAGGGCCTGGCGCGGAAATGCTTGAGTTGCCGATCGGCCCTCGCTTCACTGAACACAGCGACGCTCCAGATTGCAAGGCCGATGAGCTCGACCGGCGCGAATGGAGGTCGTGGGTTTTGGATAAGCACCAGAAACGGGAGGGAACAGGCCGCCACGGCCAGCGCTTGGAGTTGAAAGTACGCAAACATCTTGACCGACTCTGAAGCACCCCATCGCTCGCGCAAGCGGCGATACCGCGCGTCCTCCGTCTTGCCGATCACACGGTTGAGGAGGATGTAGAGCCCCAGGCGACCCGCATACAGCACGACCAGCAAAGCCACGAGCATCTTCCGCTCGACTTCGCCGGTCGCCTGCGTGGCATACCACAGCACGACCGCGATGAGACTCATACACCAGCCGACGTCTGCGATCGAGGCATTGCGCATGCGCAGTTGCAAAGCCCAGAGTCCCGCCATGACGACAGCCACAGCCAGATATGCAGCGAGGATGAGGGGCAGAGGATCCGATCCCATCATCGTGTGCTCCGATCTCTCCGTTTCTGCAGCACGTCACGTTTCACGGTTCACACCTGACGGACTTCCATCGGGGTAATCCCACAGGTCCGCTCCTCGGCGCACTCGACCGGCCAACCATTCGTGGAACCCCGGAATGCGAAACGACAGCAGGCGCTGGATCTTGTCACACTTCAGCGAAAGATCTGCCGGACGCGGGGCGCCTCGGTAGTCGCGTGAGGCCCCCTTCACAAGACGCCCGGTTAATCCTGGATACCAGGGCAGTAACGCCTGTCCGATTTCCCAGCGCGAGAGCCGCTCGCTCCCACCCAGGTGATAGAGACCCGGATGCTTGCGATCGGCTAATTCCCAGATGGCTCGGGCGATAACACCGGCGGGAAGCGGACAGCGGAACTCATCAGCATAGAGCGTTACGTCCTTGCCGGCCTTGGCGACCCGGCACATGTCTTCGACAAAACTTCGGTCGCCGCATTCCGACGTTCCGGCAGTCAGGACAATCCGAACGACTGTGTGCCGTGGATTTTGCAAAACAATCTGTTCCGCTTCGAGCTTTGTCTTGCCGTAGATGTTAATCGGGGCCGCCTTGTCCCCTTCCTCGTACCATCCTCGTTCTCCATCGAAAACTTCGCCGCTGGACAGAAAAAGGAAGGGGATGTCGTTGCAGAGATGCGCCAGATGAGCCGTGGCCTCCACGTTGATACGGCGAGCCAGGTCGGGATCCTGTTCACAGGCCTTGGTTCGGCTGAGGGCGGCACAATGGATAAGGAGGTCGGGCTTCAGCGCATGGAGCTGCGTTTCCACGTTTACCGACTCAGTCAGTTCTAGCTCCGGGCGGGACAGCCCCTGCACCTCCCAATTGGGAGCCCATCGGGAGGCGGTCTTCACAAGGTACCGCCCGATCAATCCCGCTGCTCCGGTGATGATCGCGCGAGGGGCCATGGTTGGTGGCTTACTGGCGTGTCAATTTCCGATACCTGATCCGATGCGGCTGGTCGGCATCCTTGCCGAGACGTTTCTTCCGGTCCGCTTCGTATTCGCTGTAATTGCCCTCGAACCAGACCACCTTGCTATCCCCTTCGAAGGCCAGAATGTGGGTCGCGATGCGGTCGAGAAACCAGCGGTCGTGGCTGCTGATGACGGCGCAGCCGGCAAAACTCTCAAGTCCTTCTTCGAGGGCGCGCAGGGTATTCACATCGAGGTCGTTCGTCGGTTCGTCGAGAATGATGAGGTTCGCCCCTTCCTTCAGCATGCGCGCGAGGTGCACGCGATTGCGCTCGCCACCCGAAAGGTCTTTCACTTTCTTTTGTTGATCCGTGCCGGCAAAGTTGAATCGCGCGCAATAGCCGCGGGCATTTACTTCGGCTTTGCCGAGCTTGATGGTGTCCTGGCCTTCAGAGATGACGTCGTATACGGACTTGGTCGGATCAAGACTTCGATCCTGGTCGACGTAGCCGAGCTTGACCGTCTCGCCGATCTTGATCGATCCGGCATCCGGCTTTTCTTTGCCGATGATCAGCTTAAACATGGTCGTCTTGCCGGCGCCGTTCGGTCCGATCACGCCGATGATGCCACCCTTCGGCAAACTGAAATTCACGTTCTCATAGAGTACATTGTCGCCGAATGCCTTGCTGATGCCCTTGGCTTCCACCACCACATCGCCCAGCCTTGGTCCAGGCGGAATATAAATTTCCAGATCCTCAGCCACCTGATCCTGCTTTTGGTTGACGAGTTCTTCATAGCGATTCAAGCGCGCCTTTCCCTTCGACTGCCGGGCCTTCGGCGACATCCTGATCCATTCCAATTCGTGTTCGAGTGTTTTCTTCCGCTTCGATTCCGCCTTCTCTTCCTTCTCCAATCGGTCCTTCTTCTGCTCCAACCAGGACGTGTAATTGCCTTGGAATGGAATCCCGTGGCCACGATCCAGCTCCAAGATCCACCCGGCCACGTTGTCGAGAAAGTATCGGTCGTGGGTCACGGCGATGACCGTCCCCTTGTACTGCTGCAAATGTTGTTCGAGCCACTGAACGGATTCCGCATCCAAATGGTTCGTGGGCTCGTCAAGGAGCAGAATGTCCGGCTCCTGGATCATGAGGCGGCAGAGCGCCACGCGCCGTTTTTCACCGCCGGAAAGCGTGCCGACCTTCTGATCCGCCGGCGGGCAGCGGAGTGCGTCCATCGCGACATCCAGCTCGTTCTCCAATTCCCATCCGTTCGCCGCTTCGATCTTTTCCTGGATCTGCGCCTGTTTATCGATGAGCTTTTCCATCTCATCGGGACCAACCTCGCCGATCTTATTGCTCACCGCTTCGTATTCGTGCAGCAGCGCCACCAGTTCGGCCTTCCCCTCTTCAACCACTTCCTTGACCGTCTTATTCGGATCGAGTTGCGGCTCCTGTTCGAGCAGACCGACGCTGTAGCCTTTCGACCTCGTGATTTCCCCTGTGTAGTTTTGATCCACACCCGCGATGATCTTGAGCAGCGAGCTCTTGCCAGAGCCGTTCAAGCCCAGCACGCCGATCTTGGCGCCGTAATAGAAACCGAGATAGATCTCGCGCAACACTTGCCGCTTCGGCGGATAGACTTTCCCGACATTGACGAGTGAGAAAATAACTTGCTTGTCGTTCGTTGCCATGGATCCTGACGCCCTCCTTCGTCCTTGCGGTTTGCACTGTATAAAGAGCGCACCATACCAGACAACCCTTTTCGACCACAACCGAGCCACAATACAGCCGCTGCCATTCGTGCTGTGAAATAAAAACCGTTGCTGATCGGCTGGTCACTTGCATACGACAACCCGTAAGGCCAGAATTGAGCGGTGGAGTTTCCTATGTATTCAACTTGCGAGGATAAATCATGACAAGAACTCAACTGATCAAACCCCTCACTCTCTCGCTTGCGCTGGTCCTCGCCCTAATCGCAGGACGCCCGATTGCTTTGGCCTCCGCGGAGGCCGAGCAGAAAGACTTGGTCGAGAAGTCCAGGATGACGCTGGACAGCTTCCTGGCCGACTCGAATATGGGGTGGTTGCACGACCACATCAAAGATGCGAAAGGAATCTTCATCGTGCCGCAACTGATCAAGGGGGCCTTCTTCTTCGGAGGGGAAGGAGGAAGCGGCGTGTTCATCGTAAAAGACGACAAGACCGGTGAATGGAGCGAGCCGGCTTTCTACACAATGGGGGCGGGCAGCTTCGGGTTTCAGTTCGGCGCACAGGCGTCGGAGCTGGTTCTGCTGGTGATGTCACAACGAGGGGTCGAATCCCTGCTTTCCAGCACTTTCAAGCTCGGAGGTGACGTTTCCGTCGCCGTCGGTCCGGTCGGCGCCGGGATCGAGGGCTCCACCGCGATGAACCTCAGCGCGGATTTACTCGCATTCGCCAGAGCCAAAGGCTTATTCGCCGGCATCTCACTGGAGGGCGCCGTGATCGCCACGCGGGACGAGTCGAATCGGAACTACTACGGCAAAGAGGTGAGGCCGACCGATATTCTGGTGAAACGGGCTGTGTCAAATCCTCATTCGGCAGGCTTGCGGGCCGCCTTGGCTCGCGCCGTGGAAGGACAGTCCTCGACCAGTCAGACCGCCACACCGGCTCCTACTGAGTGATCGACTGTTCCCATTCCAATTGGACATGCAGGCTTCGCCAACGTGGTTCGCACCTGACTGACCCGGATTGTGTGACAGAGGGCGATCACGCGTCTAGATTCCCATCTCTTCGGAGAGCCTGATTTCAGATTCGTCGAGAATCTCTTCCAGGCAGGTGAAGCAGGGAAAGGGGAACCGATCGATGGGAAGGGCGCAGACCTCACCGACTGATGTATTGGTTTCCAGTGCCGGGCCGCCGCACTCTTTATGGACGAGTGTCAACATGCGGTGGCCTTATGATCGTTCCACCACGATTCGTCGAAATGTTTCGACATGCTCCGGACGGCTCAGCCGATGGTCACCCGGGATCAGATTCAGCTCAATGGGAAAGGAAGGATCTTGGGCCAGCAGCTGCTCGACAAACTGACTGCTGCCTTGGGGCAAGATGACCGTGTCCTGCAATCCGTGGAGAATCGTCGTCTTGACCTTCCGCAGTCGATCGAAACTGATCTTCCAGTAGGCGTCGCTTTCCTCGACCCATTTCCAGGCGACAGGAAAGTCCCGGTGCAGTTCGTCGTCGTCCCAGGGCATCCACCCGGCGGTGAGCCAGGCATGGCGGCGTTCTTCAGAAATCGACCGCGCGCGGACGCCCATCATATTGAAGGCGGGGGCAATGAGGATGAGCTGCTCGATCTGCTCGAACTCCTGTGCCATGAGCCAGGCAATCCAACCCCCCAGTGAGTTGCCAACGATGGTCATCGGCGGTCCTTCCTTCAGCGTCGTCAGCACGAGCCGCGCATCCGCAATCCAATCGGACAACGTGTAATCCGTGAAGCTGCCTTCAGACTCACCACACCCGCGTACGTCATAGCAACAGAAGCCCCACCCATGTTCCTGACACCATTGCGCCAGGGCTTTGCTCTTATTGCCCCATCGCTTTGACAGGAACCCGGTCATGAAGAGGATCTGACGGTCCTTTCCTGTGATGCGATCACAATGAATGCGCGTTCCGTCCGCTGCGTTGAGATGAATCGGGTGAAGTGTGCTCATGGCTTCGCCAGAACTGTTCGCAGAAACACGCTCAGGGCCCTGAGTGCAGACTGGGGAATCTCATGTCCGCCTCGGAAGCTGTGCCATTCGACGGCGAGGCCGGATTTAGTCAGCGCGTCGCGGAGACGTTCCCCTCCGACATAGGGGAGGATGTCATCCTGCGTACCGTGGCTTTGAAAGACCCGCAGGCCTTGGCGCTTGGACATGAGCGGACCCCATTCGGGCTGAGCCAACAAATTACCGGAGAGTTGCACCAGTCCGGCAAACGGGTAGTCGGTGTGCAATGCCGCGTCGCACGTGAGCATCGCGCCCTGTGAGAAGCCGCCGATCACGGCCTTCTTGTAATCGATCACCAAATGCTGAGGCAGCTCTTTAAGAAACGCTACCACGCGCTCCCGGGCCAAGGCCAATCCTGCTGGAATCTCCATCGACATGTCACGGACGCGGCCGGCGGCACGATCCGCCTGAATGCGCGCCATGTCGATGATCCACCAGGCGCGTGCATCGCTTGGCCCAAAACTCAACGAGAGTGGGCCTTCTGGAAAGACGAACCTCGTAGCCGCCGGCACGTTCAAAACGTCGGCCAGTGACACAAGGTCATCCCCTGGCGCTCCGAAGCCGTGCAGGAGAATCACGAGAGGACCGTCGCCGCCGCCTTTTCCATCGATGCCGCCGGCGAGTCGAACCGTCAGACCACTGAGTTGAACGATGCGCATGCAGTCCTTGTTTCGACGAGGTCCGTTAAGTCAAATCGAGGTGGCCGGCACGACGTAACGGGCGAGATGCACCGGCCTTGCGTGCGCGACGTCACTCTACACCAGCAAGCGTAGGACTATGCAAGTCACTTCGATGAGAATCGAGCGTGGAGCGTTAGGATGAGCAGCTCACGGACAGATGCTTGCCCCAGTTGGGGGGCGGGGCTGCGTAGGCATCCATGCCTGGCTGATCATTGTAGGGATTTTGCAGCAGAGTCAAGAGGCGTTCGATCTCGGACCAGTCCTTCTGCTGAGCCTTCTCGATGGCAGTTTGAGCGAGATAGTTGCGCAGCACGTATTTCGGGTTGACCTTCTTCATGCGATCGCGCCGTTCCTCATCGGTTCCGGCCTGTTCGCATAGACGAGCGCGATAGCGGGCAGCCCAGCTGTCAAATGCATGCCGATTGACGAAATACTCGCGGACCCCTTCGTTCCGTTCGCCCGGTGCTGTTCGAAAATCCCCCAAAGCGCGGAAAAGGTTCGTGTAATCCACGTGGCTCTCCCCCAGGAGAACCAACAGATCGTTCACGAGAGATTCATCGTCGGCGTGCGCACCCACGAGACCCAATTTGTCTCGCATCAGTTTTAGGTAGTGTGCTTGATGAATCGGCGTGTACCGCTCCAGCGAGGTCTTCAACTCTTCCTTTTGAACAATCGGTAAGAGCGCCTGCGCGAGACAACTGAGATTCCAGAGACCGATATAGGGCTGTTGGTTGAAGGCATAGCGGCCGTTATGGTCTGAATGGTTACAGATGAACCCGGGATCGTAGTCGTCGATAAATCCAAACGGTCCGTAATCGAGCGTGAGGCCAAGGATCGACATATTGTCGGTATTCATCACGCCGTGAGCCCAACCAACCGCTTGCCACTGCGCGATCAACTTCGCCGTCCGCTCCATGACTTCGTGAAAGAACTCAGCGTATGTGTCGGAGACATCGACGAGATGCGGATAATGGTTCGCAATCACATAGTCGGCCAGTATTTTGACCTGCTCGTGTTGCTTCCGATAGTAGAAGACCTCGAACGTGCCGAACCGCACATGCGAGGGCGCCATGCGGAGCACGATCGCCCCGGTCTCCACCTGTTCACGATAGACTTTGTGATCGCTCCCGACGACGCAGAGGGCGCGCGTGGTCGGAATGCCGAGCCCATGCATCGCCTCGCTGCAGAGATATTCGCGGATGGTCGATCGCAAGACCGCACGTCCGTCGCCATCACGTGAAAAGGGCGTCATCCCAGCGCCCTTGAGATGCAAGTCCCACCGTTCTCCCCGTTCGTTCTTCACCTCACCCAAGAGGATGGCCCGCCCGTCACCGAGCTGCGGGACATAGACGCCGAACTGATGGCCGGCGTACAGCATTGCCAGCGGCTCCATGCCGGACACGAGCATGCTTCCCCCGAAGACACCGGCAAACTCCGGGCGTGTCGCTTCATCGGGATCAAGGTCGATCAGTTTCGCGGCCGCGGGATTGAAGCTGACCAGGTACGGAGAGTCAGAAAAAGGGGTCGGCGAGAGCTTGGCAGAGAAGGCGTCCGGCAAGCGCGCGTAGGTGTTGTCGAAGGAAAGCTCTTCCAGTTTCCGCAGGACGGCCATGCCTCTGTCTTTATCATGGCCCGAACACCAATCGCCAGCCCTCCTGTGGGCGCAAGCTGAAAAGCCGCTCCCGACGAGCGTCCGCACTGGGAAGCCGATCGTAGTTTAAGAATTACTGGCCGGAAGGTTGAACGGCGCCAAGGTCTTGATCGAGCGTAAACACCATAATCCGCTCACTGATCTGCGTGTCAATGTCTGTAAACAGCCCCGTCACCTTCACACCGGTAATGCCGGCGATCTCGCCACATAGACTGTCCCGGCCTTGCGCCATCAGGTTCTGGCGCATGCGTTTGACCATCTCAATACCGTCCGCGTTCTTGGCCAGCTGACGTTCGGCTTGGGTGAGGACTCCTTTCAACCGAACGACCACCATGTCTCGGATAATGAACGCTCGCACATCCGTCGGTCCGCGCCCCATGAAGTCCTGCTCAAACTTAATGACCGCCTGTCTGATCGCGTTGTACATGTCTCCCTTGCTCGACGTGTGATTGCGTCCTGAGGGCGCCTTTCCACGTGGTGATTGTCGGATAAGGCAGATTATAGAGACCACGAGACAGACAAGGCAATGACAAGCATGAGGTTTTACGCATAACCCGTGCAAGACCGTCAGGCCGGTCCGGATATGAATAGGTCGAAGGACCCATAGAGACCGTGTCGATGTTCCTAGTACTCGCTAGACCGAAAAATCCTTTGCGTTTGTCTCTTGAACCCTGCTACATGTTGATTTGGAAGACGGTGCCGCCGGGCTACAATACTAGAAGGTCGGACGGAACCGGTCACTGGGAACTCACGAAGGTGTAATCCCAATTCCACCATAGGGCACGTACGGTTGTCGGCTTCCTGTTCAGTGGCCGACAGTACTACAAGCCAGTGTGGCGCATGCCTCGACGAGGTGCGCCCGCTGGCTTTTTTTATGGAAAAACACGGTTGATGAACCCACGCACGGGGCTGGATATCCCATCACGCCAGAACATTCCTGAAGGAACATCTGAAGGGTTGACGCGGTACTTCCGCTACGATCTGGTCTCCGGCTTGTTGGTGTTTCTGATTGCGCTTCCGCTCTGTCTTGGCATCTCACTGGCCTGCGGGTATCCTGCGATCGCCGGGATCTTTACGGCAATTATCGGCGGAGTGGTCGGTGCGACGCTGAGCAATTCAGAGCTGACCATTAAAGGACCGGCGGCCGGTCTGATTGTGATTGCGATCGGCTGCGTGGTTGAGTTCGGGTTTACGGGGGGAACAGATCCCGTGGCCGACTATCAAGCCTATCGACTGGCTTTGGGAGTCGGTGTAGCCGCCGGCATCATCCAAATTCTCTTCGGCCTTCTGCGCGCAGGCATCCTCGTTGAGTTCGTCCCGACCTCGGTCATTCACGGCATGCTTGCCGCGATCGGTATTATCATCATCGCCAAGCAGTTTCCGATCATGATGGGGCTCAGCGCCTCAGGCGAACCCTTGGAGCTGCTGAAGAACATTCCATCCTTCATCGCCGACATGAACCCGGAAATCGGCGTTATCGGGCTGTTCAGTCTCGCCATCATGATCGCCTTCCCCTTTATCCGGAGCACGGCGCTCAAGAAGATCCCCGCCCCTCTTGTCGTGCTCTTGATCGCAGTACCCTTGGAGTTTTATTTCGATCTCGACCATCCTCATGCGTATTCGTTCAATCATCATGATTATCAGGTCGGGCCGAATTTTCTTGTGAATGTGCCGGCGAACATGTTCAACGCCATGGCGTTTCCCGATTTTTCTGGACTGCTCACACCGATCGGCCTCAAGTACGTCATCCTGTTCGCCCTGATCGGCAGCTTGGAATCGCTGCTGAGCAGCAAGGCTGTTGACATCCTTGATCCCTGGAAGCGCAGAACCAATTTGGACCGTGATCTGACAGCGATCGGGATCGGCAATACGGTGGCCGCCTGCGTCGGCGGCCTGCCGATGATTTCTGAAATTGTGCGCAGCAAAGCCAATATCGACAATGGCGCTCATACCCGCTTTGCCAACCTGTACCATGGGCTCTTCCTGCTCTTAGCCGTGGCGCTTGTGCCTGGGCTCATTAAAGAAATTCCCTTGGCTGCACTTGCCGCCATGTTGGTCTATACAGGATTTCGCTTGGCATCTCCCGCAGAATTTCTGCATGTTTACCATGTCGGAAAAGAGCAATTACTGATTTTCCTCGCGACCATCATAGGCGTGCTTGCAACCGACCTCTTGATCGGCATCGGCATCGGGATGGCTGTCAATATGATTTTGCACCTTGTGAATGGCGCCCCGGTGTTTTCTTTAGTACGGTTACGCTACAAGGTGTCACCCCTCGGCGAGGGAACAATGCGCGTCTCTGTGAAAGACGCCTCGATTTTCACGACATGGATTCCTTTGCGTCGACAACTGCACGATCTCGCCCGGCGGTACGATGTGGAGCTTGATCTTTCAGACACTCGCTTTGTGGATCATACCGTGATGGCGCGGCTTCATGAAATGCAAGCTGAACTGGCCTTGCAGAATCGCACACTGACGATTTCCGGACTTGATCACCATCGCCCCTTCTCAAAGCACGTGGCTTCTGCCCGCAAAAAGAAACCGGCATCAAGCACTCTGGCCTAGCGACACCACAATGGGCCTTCAGCCATCCGGCGTTCTCCGGTTGCCTAGGTGCCTGAACCGCTGAATTGTCAGCGTGCCACAATAATGCCCCCGCAACCTTCGAGCACCCGCCATCTATAACCCCTTGTAATGGTAAAGCAATTAAGTTGGAGATGGCGCGTAAGGGAAAGAGGTATTTCTTTGTAGCAGCAGGCCTTCCCCTCCCTTTGGGGCATTGTCGCGCGACCGGCAATTCGGCGATAAGTAACCCTCACACGACAGAGTTGAATCGAGAACGCGATGCCTCAGATCTTAAACTTCAGCGAATATGCCAACGACGACGAGGTGCAATATCTCACCACCCTGCTGCTTTATCACCTGGTAGAACGCTGCGGCGGACAACTCCAGTTCAGCGCGCAAGACGTCTACCACATCCGAGAAAGCCTCTCGACCAAGATGGTCCAGATCCAACTAGGCGACAATGTGAAACTCCGCATCATCGACCGCGTGCCGGAGCTGCGGTAGCCAGCCTCGTTGGGATCGACTGCGAAGTCAAACGATCTCTCATGCCGAAGCAATTCGAGGTCTGTTGAAAGTGGACTCGAAGAGTGGCGGTCTTGCTCGAAAGAGGGACAACACGATTCAAAGCAAATCCTGCTCAGGCAGCAGCGCCGGTGTCCCGTCCCAAAGCTTTGGCGATGTCTCGCGGCTTCGCACCCAACACCACCAACCCGCGGAGCAACAAATCGATCGAAACCGTCTGGTCTGCCGCCTCCATCTTCGCCACGCGGGACTGACTTGATTCCAACCGCTTGGCAAGGGCGAGCTGGGAGAGCCCGCGCGCCACGCGCCGCGCTCGTAGCGCGTGACTCAAGTTTACCTTCATCTCGACGTAGGCGGCTTCTTCCGAACTGAGCCCCAAGAAGGTGCTAGCCGTCCCGACCCGCCATCCACGCGCCTCCAGGCGCTTCCGTTTGGTTTTATTCATGGCCGCCCTCCTCATGCACGATACGATCATAAATGTTCAGCCGCAGGGAGGTGAATGGAACAGGACGAAACATTGAACAAGTGGCGGATGTTCAAGTAGACTTGCCTCCCACCAGAGTGTTCAGACGACCTTGCTGGGTTGCATAGCAACCCACATAGCGTTTTCTGAGGGCCAATCCGTCCGATCTGGGGCCGGCCACCGCTTCATGAAATGTTCTCCAACTGCAACATTGAAAGCCACCAGGCATGGTCGAAGGCCCAAGCTCTTGAGCATGGGTGCGGGTAGTTCCATTCCAACTCCAGTGTGCACCGTGAAGCGACGCATCGTTTTTACTTCCACGGGCGGTTCACGATCAACGTGTATTACTTTCGCGTGATCTTAGATCGCTAGCGTGTACGAAGGCTAGGCTCCGCTGAGCTTCGAGAGATTCGAGCCGTTATCGATCCTGTAGCGTAGTAGAAGAAGATCCATGGCACTGAAGAAATCCCAACTCTATAGCTCGCTCTGGCAAAGCTGCGATGAATTGCGCAGGGGCATGGATGCCTCGCAGTACAAGGACTACGTCCTCACGTTGCTGTTCATGAAGTACGTGTCGGACAAGTATGCCGGCAAAAGCGATGCAGTGATCGAGGTACCCAAGGGCAGCTCCTTCGCCGACATGGTCAAACTTAAGGACGACAAGGAGATCGGCGACAAGATGAACAAAGTAGTCGGCGCGTTGGTGAAAGCCAACTCTCCCAACCTCGACTTTCTCATCAACGCCACCGATTTCAACGATGAGGACAAGTTCGGCCGTGGCCAAGAAATGCAGGATCGTCTTTCCAAGCTAGTGGCGATCTTCGACGGTCTCGACTTCCGCGCCAACCGCGCTGAAGGTGACGACCTATTGGGCGATGCCTATGAGTATCTCATGCGGCATTTCGCCACGGAGTCGGGCAAGAGCACGGGCCAGTTCTACACGTCCGCAGAAGTTTCGCGGATCATCGCCCAGGTCGTCGGCATCGGCCGGCAGACCAAGCCGAGCGACAGCATCGACGACTGGGACGGCGAGCACCGGTGGTATGGTGCACCGTCGGTGGGTAATGCCAACTTCTTCCGAGTAGAGCATAGATGAAGGAAGCCACGGCCCGCATCAAGATCAACAAGCTGCTCGAAGCGGCGGACTGGCGTTTCTTTCCTGAAGGCGATGCCCTCGCCAACATCCGGCTCGAACCGACAGTCGTCATCGAATCCGGCGACCTCGACACTCTCGGCAAAAATTTCGAGAAGACGAAGCGCGGCTTCGCGGACTTCCTCCTGCTCGACGCCCGGGGCGTCCCTCTCATCGTGTTGGAAGCCAAGGCCGAGGACAAGAACCCGCTCACCGGGAAGGAGCAGGCCCGTAAGTATGCCCGCTCACAGAACTGCCGTTTCGTCATCCTCTCGAACGGCAATCTGCACTACTTCTGGGATCTGGAGCGCGGGAATCCCTACATCATCACCTCGTTTCCAACGCCGGATTCCGTGACCGGTTACCAGAAGGTCACGCCCAATCCGCAACGTCTGGTCGAAGAGCAGATTGACGGCGACTACATCGTCCTGACCCAGCGTCCCACCTATCAGGCTGAGGCGAGTTGGAAGAACGAAGTCGAACGACCCGCATACATCCAGGCCAACAAGCTGCGCTTCCTGCGCCCCTATCAGCTCAAGGCCATCCATCGTCTGCAGGAAACCGTCCGGGGGGGTAAGGATCGCTTCCTTTTCGAAATGGCGACAGGCACGGGCAAGACCCTCACGGCTGCGGCCGTCATCAAGCTCTTCCTCCGCTCCGGCAACGCGCGGCGCGTGCTTTTCCTCGTCGATCGCCTCGAGCTTGAGGACCAGGCCAGGAAGGCGTTTGCCGCGCTGCTCGCCGCCGACTTCCAGACGGTCGTCTACAAGGAGAATCGCGACGACTGGCGGCGCGCGGAGATCGTCGTCACCACGGTGCAGTCGCTGCTGTTCAACAACAAGTACCAACGGCTGTTCTCGCCAACCGACTTCGATCTGGTGATCTCCGACGAAGCGCACCGCTCCATCGGCGGTAATGCCCGCGCCGTGTTCGATTACTTCATCGGTTACAAGCTGGGCCTGACCGCCACGCCGCGCGACTACCTGCGCCGCTTCGATGGTTCCAACCCCAGCACTCGCGACCCGCGCGAGGCCGAGCGCCGCCTGCTGCTCGACACGTACCGCACCTTTGGCTGCGACAGCGGGCAGCCGACTTTCCGCTACTCCCTGCTGGATGGCGTGAAGGACGGCTACCTGATCAATCCTACGGTGGTGGACGCCCGTACCGAGGTCACCACCGAACTGCTCTCGGAAGAGGGCTTTATCGTCTCGTTCACGGACGACACCGGCGAGGATCAGCAGGAGACCTTCAGGCAGCGGGAGTTCGAGAAGCGCTTTTTCTCGGAGGCGACCAATCAGCTCTTCTGCAAGACCTTCCTGGAGAACGCCCTGCGCGACCCGGTCAGCGGCGAGATCGGTAAGTCCATCATCTTCGCGATCAGCCAGAATCATGCCGCCAAGTTGGTGCAGGTGTTTAATCAGATGGCCGACCGTATGTTCCCAGGCAAGTATCCGTCGGACTTCGCTGTGCAAGTCACCTCGTCGGTGCCAGGCGCCCAGCAGTTCACCGTCAACTTTGCCAACAATAACCTGCTCGGTTCCGGCAACTTCATTCCCGCGTATAAGACCAGCAAGGCGCGAGTGTGCGTCACAGTCGGGATGATGACCACCGGCTATGACTGTACGGACATCCTGAATCTCGGCCTGTTCCGCCCGATCTTCTCGCCCACCGATTTCATCCAGATCAAGGGAAGGGGAACCCGCACGCACAACTTCCTGGAACAACTCTTCGACGACGGCATCAAGGCCGGTGTGACCCAGCCACTCAAGACCGCCTTCAAACTCTTCGACTTTTTTGCGAATTGCGAGTACTTCGAGACCGAGTTTAATTATGACGAAGTGTTGAGACTGCCACGCCCCAAGGGAACGTGGCAGGACGATGACGAGGGGGTTGGGCCGGTGATCTACGAAGGAACCTACGAGCACTTGGGACAGGATCTCCTTTCCAGCCTGCAGGCGCAGACGATCGACGAATACGGCATGAAGATCGACCGTATGTTCTTTGAGAGGTTCGAGGATGCGGTGCGTGAGAACGAAACCATCGTGACAGCGGTTGAGGCGGGGCAGTGGGACCGCGTCATCGACTACATCAATCGCGAGGTGTTCAATAAACCGGAGGAATACTATACCCTTGACAAGCTGCGCAAAGCCGCCGTTGTGGACCGTCGCCTCACACTGCGGGAAATCTTGGAAAAAATATTCGGCTTGATCCCGCGCTTCAAAGCCAAGGATGAGCTGCTGGAAGAAGAGTTCGCGAAGTTCGTTGCGGACTGCAAGCCAGAGGAAGCGAAAGCCATCCCGGCGATCAAGAATTACTTCAAGGCGTATGTCACCAGCGGTCACCTGCGCGACATCATCGACAGTCGCCAATTTACCGACCTGGCGACCAACTCCGTATTTTCCACCCGAGACTTTAAGGCGGTGCCGGAAAAGTACCGCACGCTTATCCCGGCATACGTTAAGGACTACGTTTCATTGAACCAGTTTGTCGCGTAAGAAATCCCGTGAACAAGATTTGTATAAAAGGGGAAGTACAATCCTGAGTGGCCATCATCCAGTCGGCCTCTACCATCCAGGTCGGCACCGTGATAGCTTCAACAAAACTGCTATGTTTTCCTGAAAACAATGCCATGGATGAAATCATGCAACATATTGGAAATAAAATACTTTCAAGGATATATGGCCGTGGGAGGGGGTGGGCATTTACCAAGACAGATTTTATCGCCGAGTTCGGCGAGGTCAATATCCATCAAGCGCTTTCCAGCCTGACCCGGACGGGCAAGATCCGCCGGGTGTCCCATGGGGTCTATGATTACCCCCGCCAAAGCGAGCTGCTCAGGCAGATCTTGAGCCCAGATATCGATCAGGTTGCCCAGGCGCTGGCGCGCAAGTTCAACTGGCGAATCCAACCATCCGGGGACACGGCCCTCAATCTCCTGGGGCTTTCCACTCAGGTGCCTGGAAGATGGATTTATCTGTCAGATGGGCCGAGCCGTCAGTATAGAATCGGGCGGCATCTCTTGGTGTTCCGCAAGTCCGCCCTGAAGGACGCAGGGTTCAAATATCGGGAAAGCGGGCTGGTGGTGCAGGCGCTCAAAGCACTCGGCAAAGAGCACGTAGATCGGGCCACGTTCGCGACTCTCCGAAAACAGCTGGATCGGAAAGACTGCGAGCGCATCCTAAAAGATACCCGCTCGGTGACCGGCTGGATCTACCAGATCATCAAACAGGTCTGCGGAGAACGTGAGTAATGGATCAGGTGGCTCGGCTTCCGGCAGCAGAGCGTCAAGCGTTGTTTTCCGAAACAGCTGCCAGGATGGGCGCAACTCCGGCGGTGGTGGAAAAGGATTTTTGGGTAAGCTGGGTGCTCGGGCGGTTGTTCCAGCAAGGAGATCTTGCGCGTCTGTTGATGTTCAAAGGTGGCACCAGTCTCTCCAAGGTCTATCGATTGATCGAGCGGTTTTCCGAAGACATCGACTTGATCCTTGATTGGCGGGTACTGACGGGCGACGATCCCGTAGCTGAGCGATCCCGAACGCAGCAGGAGAAGTTGAACGAGATGATCGACCAACAGGCACAGGCGTATATCGGTGACACGCTGCTGGCGCGAATATCGGAGGAATTGGATGGAGTGTGCGACTGTCACATGGCAGGGGATGATCCGCACGTAATCAATGTTCGTTACCCGGCCGCGTTTCCTGATGGATACCTGCGGCCGGAAGTACGACTGGAGATCGGCCCGCTGGCATCCTGGATGCCCTCTGAGGAACGGACGATATCCTGCTTTGCGGCCGAGACATTTCCGCAGGTGTTTGAGAATCGAGAATGTTCGGTCAGGGTGATCAAGGCGGAGCGGACGTTCTGGGAAAAGGCGACGATCCTTCACCATGAGGCCTACCGTCCGGAAGGCAATCCGCAACCGCCCCGGTATTCGCGCCATTACTACGATCTGATGAAAATGGCCGAGTCCCCGGTCAGGCAAGCCGCACTCGGGAATCCCGAGCTGTTGGTCAGCGTAGTGGAATTCAAGCAGCGTTTCTATCCTCGCGGCTGGGCGCGCTATGACCTTGCAAAACCTGGGACCCTTCGTCTTGTGCCGGACGGAACAGTGCTGGCTGCGGTCGAGACGGATTATCGGGCAATGGGCAATATGATCTTTGGCGAGGTGCCTGAGTTCGCTGAAATCATTAGGGTTTTGCAACAGCTTCAGGACGAAATAAACGGATAAGACAATGCCTCTCGTACTTCATCGGGAAGCAGAAGAACCGACGGCTGTCTTCACTGCCTTGGGCCGTACCGCAAAGCGCAATGATCTAAAATCCCCAATCAATAATCCACAATGCTAGACACCAACACAAAACGCCGCATCGACACCGCCCGCGACATCCTCGTGGGTAAGGTGCCCGACCCCAAGAGCCAGGTCGAGCAGATCACCATCGCACTGATCTACAAGTTCATGGACGACATGGACGCCGAGGCCGAGGAACTGGGCGGCAAGCGCAAGTTCTTCGCCAACAGCTTTTCGCGTTACGGCTGGGCGAAGCTGATGCGCTCCGGCCTGGGCGGTCACGAGACGTTGAACCTCTACGCCGAGGCCATCACGAAGATGCCGGAGAACCCCGGCATCCCACCGCTCTTCCGCGACATCTTCAAGAACGCCTTTCTGCCCTACCGCGATCCAGAGACGCTGCGGGCCTTCCTCAAGATCATCGACGAATTCGAGTATGACCACTCCGAGCGACTGGGCGACGCGTTCGAATACCTGCTCTCGGTGCTCGGCTCGCAGGGGGACGCTGGGCAGTTCCGCACGCCGCGCCACATCATCGACTTCATCGTGACCATCATCGACCCGAAGAAGCACGAGACCGTGCTCGATCCCGCCTGCGGCACGGCCGGCTTTCTTATCTCCACCTACAAGCACATCCTCCGAGCGAACAGTTCACCTGAAGGTGTCGAGCCGAACAGAAGCAAGAACGGGGACGAAGCCGCGCTCCATACGTCGAAGATTCCCCCCGCCAAAGGTGACCTGCTGACACCGGATGAAAAAGGCCGCCTGGCACGAAACTTCAAAGGCTACGACATCTCGCCCGACATGGTGCGCCTCTCGTTGGTGAACCTGTACCTGCACGGTTTCACCGACCCGCACATCTACGAGTATGACACGCTTACCAGCCAGGACCGCTGGAACGATTACGCCGACGTCATCCTCGCCAATCCGCCCTTCATGTCGCCGAAAGGCGGCATCAAGCCGCATAACCGGTTCTCGGTGCAGAGCAAGCGCAGCGAAGTGCTGTTCGTGGACTACATGGCCGAGCACCTGACGCCGAGCGGCCGGGCCGGCATCATCGTGCCGGAGGGCATCATCTTCCAGAGCCAGAATGCCTACGTCCAACTGCGCAAGATGCTGGTGGAGGAGTACCTCGTCGCAGTAGTCTCGCTGCCGGCGGGCGTGTTCAATCCCTATTCCGGCGTCAAGACCTCGATCCTCATCCTCGACAAGTCGCTGGCAAAGCAGGCGAACACCATTGTCTTCTTCAAGATCGAGAACGACGGATTCGGCCTCGGCGCGCAGCGCCGTCCGATAGACAAGAACGACCTGCCGCAGGCACAAGCCGAGATCGTCGAATACCTGCGCCGTCTGCGAACTCGGGAGTCGGTGGACAATTTCCAGCCGACGCTCGGCCTCGTAGTGCCGAAGGAAAAGATCGCCGCCAACGGCGACTACAACCTGAGCGGAGAGCGGTATCGGGAAGACGTGGCATGCAATCACTCTTTTCCGATCGTCTCCCTTGGCGACACCAGCCTGTTTCGAGTTGAGAGCGGCGGTACACCCAAGTCAGACGTGCAGGAGTATTGGGGTGGAGGGATTCCCTGGGCGACGCTAGTCGACCTTCCCGCCACAGACTTCATCACTCAGATAACGGCGACCCAGCGGACCATATCGGAGAAGGGTTTACGCGACTCGTCTGCGAAGATGATTCCGGCGAACTCGGTCATCGTCTCAACGCGAGCGACCATCGGGCGCATCGCGATCAATCGCGTGCCGATCGCCACGAATCAAGGGTTCAAAAACGTCGTCATCGAAGGTGCGGTGCGGACAGTGCCGGAGTTTGTCGCCTTGGCCCTCACCAAGCTCGTACCGACGATGCAAACATGGGCCACAGGCGGAACGTTCGCGGAAATCTCGAAATCGAAGTTCTGCGAGCTTAAAATTCCCCTCCCGCCGCTGGAGGTGCAGAAGGAGATCGTGGCGGAGATCGAGGGCTATCAGAAGGTCATCGACGGCGCCCGCGCCGTCCTCGACAACTACCGCCCCTACATCCCCATCGACCCCGACTGGCCGCTGCGGAATCTTGGCAGCCTCGCCGAAAACCTGGATTCGCGCCGTGTTCCCATCACCAAAGGGGATCGCAAGGCAGGGCCCTTCCCCTATTATGGAGCTTCGGGCATTGTCGATTACGTCGCCGACTTCATCTTCGACGAAGACATCTTGCTTGTATCCGAAGATGGTGCAAACTTGGTTGCTCGTTCCACTCCCATTGCGTTCTCGGTTTCCGGGAAGTGCTGGGTCAACAACCACGCCCACGTCCTGAGATTCCCGCATCCTGCCACACAGAAGTTTGTGGAGGACTATCTCAACTCTATCTCGATCGAGGAATTTATCACTGGAGCAGCACAGCCGAAGCTCAATCAAGAGGCGTTGAACCGCATCCCAATCCCGATCCCCGACGATATCGCTGCGCAGGAATCCATCGTCGCCGAGATTGAAGCCGAGCAGGCGCTGGTCAACGGTAACCGCGACCTGATCGTCCGCATGGAGAAGAAGATCCAGGCCACCCTCGCTCGCGTCTGGGGTTGAGGACACGGAAGGAGGTGTGCCGTGATCGAGTCCATCAAGATCACTCAAGTCGGGACTTACGGCCACGAACCCCAAGAAACGGCCAACTTGTCGCAGTTCAATTTCCTGTTCGGATCGAACGGTACGGGCAAGACAACGATTAGCCGTATCATCGCCGATGAGACAGCCTTTCCGGCGTGCCAGATAACCTGGAAGGCAGGGACAAGGCTACAGACGCTGGTATACAACAGCGACTTCGTGGAGCGGAACTTCAATCAGTCGGTGGAATTGAAAGGAGTTTTCACCCTCGGCGAGAAACAAGTCGATACGCTGGGAAAGATTGCGACGGTAAAAAATGAACTCGATGAGCTGACCAAGAAGATTGAGAATCTGACTCAGAACCTACAGGGCGTGGATGGTGCGGGAGGAAAGAAGGGTGAGTTGGCGTCTCTTGAGGAAGAGGTTAAGAACAAATGCTGGGAGCAGAAGCAGACGCACGACACGAAGCTTCAAGGCGCCTTTGAGGGATATCGGAACAATGCGGAGAAGTTCAAAACCAAGATCCTTCAGGAAGTGAATTCCAAAATTCCAAACGGAGCAACACTGCTGTCGCAGGCAGAGCTGGAGAAGAAAGCGGAGATCATCTTTGGTCCAACCCCAACGACCGAGCCAACCGTTCCCATCATTGATATGAGCAAGCTCTTGACACACGAAGGCAATCCTATCCTGAAAAAACGAGTTATCGGCAAGGACGATGTGGACATCGCCGCAATAATCCGCAAGCTCGGTAACAGCGACTGGGTTCGACAAGGTCGGACATTCTACGAACAGAACAACGGAGTCTGTCCGTTCTGCCAGCAAGACACGAGGAAATCATTTGTGCAGAGCCTGAATGAGTACTTCGACGAGACGTTTGCCGCTGACACCAAGACCATCAGTGAACTCGTTGCCAATTACGCAACGGACACCGATCAGGTTCAGCAACAGCTCGCGTCGCTTATTACATCGCCGTCGAAGTTCCTCGACATCGAAAAGCTGAAGACGGAGAAGGAACTGCTCGACTCGAAGGTCACTGTCAACAACCAACGGCTTGAAGGCAAGAAGAAAGAAGCAAGTCAGGTCGTTGAACTGGAAACTCTCGCCAGCATGGCTGAGGCTATCAATGCACTGGTAAGTTCAGCAAATACCACCATCGCCGAACACAACAAGACCGTTGACAATCTCCCTCAAGAAAAAAAGACGCTGACAGCGCAAGTGTGGAAGTTCGTTCTGGAAGAGCTTAAGCTGACTTGTCTGAGTATAAAACGCAGCGCGAAGGCCTGAACAAAGCCATCTCCAACATAAGCGACCAGATTCAAACTGCCGAAGCAGACAAGAAGAAGAAAGTCGCCCAAATTCGAGAACTCGAAAAGCAGATCACGAGTGTTCAGCCAACCATTGACGCCATCAACGGCCTGCTGTCCTCTTTCGGATTTCAGAGCTTCAGCCTCGCCAAGGCAGCAAACGGCACATCCTACAAACTGCTTCGACCAGACGGCTCCGACGCCAAAGCGACTCTCAGCGAAGGGGAAAAGAACTTCGTCACCTTTCTATACTTCTATCACCTTCTGAAAGGGAGTGATTCGGAAAGCGGTATAACTGTCGATCGGGTCGTCGTGTTCGATGATCCGGTTTCCAGCCTCGACAGTGATATCCTGTTCATTGTGGGAAGCCTTATTAAGGGATTGTTTGGTGACGTCCGCAGTAACACCGGGCATATTAAACAGGTGTTCGTTCTTACTCACAACGCCTATTTCCACAGAGAAGTTACCTTCAATCCGAAGCGAAGTAATGAAAAGGCAATGAGCGAGGAAACCTTCTGGACAGTTCGAAAATCTGGCCAACTATCAAAGCTGGACAGACATACAACCAATCCCATCAAAACATCCTACGAATTGCTTTGGGCTGAAGTCAGAAGCCAGGACCATTCAAATCTGACGATTCAGAACACTCTTCGACGGATCCTTGAGAGCTACTTCAAAATTCTCGGTGGAGTTGATCCGGAGAGTATTTGTGGAATGTTCGAGGGGAAGGATAAGCTGATCTGCAAGTCTTTGTTTTCGTGGGTGAATGCTGGTTCTCATCATGCCTTAGATGACTTATATGTATCGTCTGATAATTCGACGGAAGCATATTTGCGGGTTTTCAGAGAAATCTTTGAGAAGTCAAAGCATATCGCTCACTACAAGATGATGATGGGTGATGCATTTGTGGAAGACCCACGAGTCGAGATGCAATGAAATCGGTGTCATTCATACATAAGCTTGGCACCTGAAATGTACGCTCTACACAGTCTTGGCTGGAACAGTTTTCAACAGCTGTGCCTTACGATCACAAGGGAGATCCTGGGGCAGACTGTGGAGTCCTTTCTTGATTCCGGAGATGGTGGGAGGGACGGTGCATTCGCGGGTACGTGGAAGGCCGTAGGGCAGGAAGACCTCAGCGGCCCATTTGTAGTCCAATGCAAGTTCACCAGCAAGATCAACTACGTTCTCAAAGCGTCTGATCTTTCCGATGAGGTCGAGAAGGCGAAAAAGCTTGTCGCGCAGGGCCTTTGCGATTCCTACGTGCTCATGACCAATGCTGGTCTATCGGGTACTGGGGCCGGAAAGATCGAGTCCGTCTTCAGGGTCGCCGGAGTGAAGTACGTCACAACGTTCGGTTCCACTTGGATAAGTCAGCAAATTCTCGAGAACAAGCGCCTGCGCATGCTCGTCCCACGAGTCTATGGGCTGGGAGACTTAAGCCAGATTCTCGACGAGCGCGCCTATGTGCAGGCTCGAACGATTCTTGAATCAATGCGCGAGGATCTCGTCAAGGTCGTCGTCACCGACGCCTACCGGAAGGCCGTCGACGCGATCAATAAGCACAGTTTCGTGTTGCTCATCGGTGAGCCTGCCGCGGGAAAAACGACCATTGCATCGCTGCTAGCAATGGCGGCACTCGACCAGTGGAACGCTTCAACGCTCAAGCTCGACGACCCCGGCAAGGTCGCTGAGCACTGGAACCCGGACGAACCATCGCAGTTCTTCTGGCTGGACGACGCCTTTGGGGTGACCCAATATGAAGATTTTCTGGTCCGTCAATGGAATCACATCCTGCCTCAAATCCGACCGATGCTCCGCAAAGGAGCGAAAATCGTCATGACCGCGCGCGATTACATCTACAACCGCGCGCGTAAGGACCTGAAGGAGAGCGCTTTTCCGCTGTTGAAAGAGAGCCAGGTCGTGATCGATGTTCATGATCTGTCTCCTGACGAAAAACGCCAGATTCTGTACAATCATCTCAAGCTCGGAAAGCAGCCGCGCTCATTCCGAACAGATATCAAGCCTTACCTTGAGGGCGTCGCAAGCCATCGGCGATTCATCCCGGAAACAGCGCGGCGCCTGGCCGACCCGCTTTTCACGAGAGACCTGTTCATCGATCAGTACTATATCGGTCAGTTCGTCGAAAGGCGTGAGCAACTTCTGCAGGACATCCTGCAAAGCCTCGACACCGACAGCAAGGCGGCACTCGCGTTGATCTATATGCGCAATGGCCGACTGGAAAGCCCTGTTGTACTCCAACCTTCAGAGGCTCAAGCTCTTGAGCGTCTCGGCAGCAATCTCGGCAGATGCATCGTCGCGCTCGAAGCTCTGAAAGGTAGTCTTGTGTTGTTCTCTCACCTAAACGGCGAGTCCATCTGGCAATACAAGCATCCGACTATCGGCGACGCATACGCGGCACTTCTGATTCAGAGTCCGGAGCATCTTGGCATTTTCATCCGGGGCAGCGCACCAGAGCGGCTGATTGAGCAAGTGACTTGCGGTGACGTAGGTATTGAAAAAACGGTCGTAGTGCCGAAGGCGTTGTTCCCGCCGATGCTCGAGAAGCTTAAGGAGATGTCGCAAAGCAAGTCGTACAAGTCTGCGTGGCTATCAACGTTTGGCGCCAAGCGGGACCTGCAAGGATTTCTTGCCCGGCGTTGCTCCAAGGAGTTCCTCTTGATGTATCTGCAGGACAACCCCGGTCTACTCGACGAAGTCTCTGAGCCCGGACTATTTCTCGACACCGTTCCTGAGGTGCGCCTAGCACAGAGCCTTCATGGATTTGGGCTCCTGCCGGAGGAGAACAGGAAGAAATTTGTCGAGACCGTGAGCAACTATGCTCTCGATGGACAAGACGCAGACGCTCTGGATAACAGCGGAATTCGGTGCCTCTTTACCGATGACGAATTCGAGGAGTTGGTGCAAAGGGTTCGTACAGAACTTCTGCCGCGCCTGGGCGATGTCCGGCGTGAGTGGGAATCCGACCATTCTGCAAGTGAACCACCCGAGGAGCACATGCAGCAGCTTCTCGAATTCTTCAATTCCCTTAAGGAGCGATTCGGCGATGACGAAAGCGCAATCAACCTCATCGATCGCCAAATACAGTGCACGAAGGAATGGATTGACGAAACCACGCCAGAGGATCTCAAGAGAAGCCCAAGAAAACTCGAAAAGATCGAAGTTCCAGCTGAGTCGCGTAGCGCCAGAAGCATCTTCGACGACATCGATGCGAATGAGGGTTCGGATGGTGACTGACGTCCGATCCACCCGATCCGCAAGAAGCACATCGCCTTCCTGCGTATCGCCGACGAGAACCAGACCCACTCCGGATCGGTGATCGAGCAGTGCTACCGCGAGTTCCTGCTCCAGAATCACGACGCCGAGGAGCGCGAGTATGCGGGGCACGGCGGGATCGAAGGCATGCGCGAGCTTCATGGTGTCCTCGTATCCAGCTATAAGGACAACGATGCGAACAGCATGGCATAATGACTGGTTGCTGCGGATCATCCACCGGGCGGTCTACCGCTTACCCGAGACGTCAGCCGTATAAGCCGTCTTGAAATCATGATCGCTCCCAGCCAGACTTGTGTACCTAACTCCCATGCTGCACATCTCACCACACGTCACCATCCCCGATTCTGAAATTGACATCCATGCGATGCGGGCGCAGGGGGCTGGGGGGCAGCATGTCAACAAAGTTTCGACGGCTGTGCATCTGCGCTTTGATATCGGGGCGTCGTCCTTGCCGCCTTTCTACAAGGAAGAGCTGCTGAAGCTGAGGGATCACCGTATTTCAGAGGATGGTGTGATTACGATCAAGGCGCAGCAATATCGAAGTCAGGAGCAGAACCGAGGGGATGCGCTTGAGCGGTTGCGGGTCCTGATTCAGAGTGTGGCCATTCCGCGCAAGAATCGGAAACCGACCAAGCCGACAAAGGGTTCTCAGAATAGACGGATTGAGAGTAAGAAGAAGCAAGGACGTTTGAAAATGCTGAGGAGAATGATCGAGTAACCGTCGTTATTGTGAAGCGTCGCTCGTATCTCGCAGGACAATGCCTGCGCTTCACGAGATACGATTCACGTTATTCCACTGACGCCGTCGATCCCAGAATGTTGTACCCCCCGTCCACGTAAATTACTTCTCCAGTAATCCCACGTCCGAGCGAACTGACCAAGAACAACGCCGTGTCGCCGACTTCGCCCTGCTCAGTCGCACGGCGAAGTGGGGCAAATTCTTTGTGATGATCGACCATCTTGCTGATGCCGGACACCCCGCGGGCGGCTAACGTCTTAATCGGCCCGGCGGAGATGGCATTGACCCGGATGTTTTTGGGGCCGAGATCGTAGGCGAGGTAGCGGACGCTCGCTTCGAGCGCGGCCTTCGCCACGCCCATCACGTTGTAATGGGGCACCACTCGTTCTGCGCCAAGATAGGTAAGCGTGACGATAGAGCCCCCCTCGGTCATCAACGGCATCGCCACTCTCGTCACCGCCACGAGGGAATAGGCGCTCACGTCAAGCGCGATTGCAAAACCCTGGCGCGTGGTGTTCACAAACTGGCCGGTGAGTTCTTCCCGCAGGGCAAAGGCAACGGAATGGACCAGGAAATCGAGCCGCCCGAACTCCTTCTGCACCTCCTGCATGAGAGAGCCAATTTCCACATCGTTCCCCACATCGCAGGCAAAGGCTTTTGCGCCCGGCAGCGTGGCAACGAGTCCCTCGACATTCTCCCGCAGCCGCTCGTTCTGATAGTTGAACAGCAACTGGGCTCCCTGGCTTGCCGCAGATTGGGCAATGGCCCAGGCGATGCTGTGCTTGTTGGCCACCCCGATGATCAGTCCCTTCTTTCCCGCTAAGAGGCTCATCGTGTCAATCTCCTCGTCATGTATTAAACTGAACGGGTCCTGAAGATAGCATGATTCAGCCGCATCTGTGAATCATGGCCGGCGACTGAGATCAAAAAAGTTCAAGCAAGACGTTTGAGCTTCCGAAAAGCAGCCAGCATCATCCGGTAGGAATACGAGGCATTCCGCCCACTGGGGTTGGGCAGCACATACACGTGTGCCCCCGCAAAGCGCTCAGGCTGTAATCCGAGATGCACACGACTGATGCGTGCTTCGGGAAACAGCATCCGATAAATGGTCACGCCGAGCAGCGCCATGACGCCGGGGTGATACCGTCTCACTGTGGCCAGCAACCGCTTCCGCCCGACCGCATATTCGCGCGGCTTCAGAACATCAATCCCTGGGCTGGGCCGCCGAATGATGTTGGTCAACCCCAACCTCCATTCAGGCAGGCGCGCATCCTCCTCATACGTCAGCGGATCGGATACAAGCTTCGATTCGTAGAGAAGCTTCCAAAACCGGTTGGAATATCCGGCGAAGTGGTGCCCGGTCTGTGCGGAGCGCAACCCCGGGTTGATCCCGACAAAGAGCACCCGCACGCCGGGATGAATCTGGTCACGAAGTCCTCGGCCTGTGGCCATTGGAGTCCTCCCTATTCGCTGAGGCAGTTTAGTAGGGACTCAGCCATTCCGCCACAGAAAATCGTAGGAAACCGCCTGTGGGATCTAATGAGAAGAATCTCGTAACCTGCTGATTACGCTCGATAAACAGTGAATCGGAGTGACTCATGCGATACGGCACCAAGCTTGCTGGTTCTTCGGTACGTGCCGAATGATCGGCGCATCTTCCACAAACTCTTTTTACGGGGGTATACCTATGAAGCGCATCTTGATGGCAATCATGGCAGTGGCCGTGGCAGTGACCTTCAGCGCCCCGGCTTTCGCGGGCGATGACAAGAAGAAGGAAGAGAAGAAGGGTGGCAAGTTTGTTGAGATGACCTACGCGGACGAGAAGAAGGACAAGAAGGACGAGAAGAAGGGCGGCCATGCCGACACGTTCGGCGATAAGAAGGATGAGAAGAAGAAGGACGAAAAGGGCAAGTAACGTCCATCTGTTTGGCGAGGCGAGCTGGCTTGAGAGGTCTTCCGCATCATGCGGAGGGCCTCTCGGGCGATTCCCCTACCGCGTGGTTCCTCTGAGATAGACTGCTTGTATTCCTACAATCGTCTTCGCATCACGAATCGTCCCATCCTCAATCTTCGCTACTGCTTCTGAGAGGGGCATTTCGATCACGTCCAGCACTTCGTCACGATCGAGCTGCTGGTGTCCCTTCGTGAGACCGGTGCCCTTGTAGACGTGGATGACTTCGTCCGCAAAACCCGGAGCGGTGAAAATGCTGGCAAGTCGTTCCAACGACGATGCCCGATAGCCGATTTCTTCTTCTAATTCCCGTGACGCGCAGTGCAGGGGGTCTTCACCAGGATGGAGTTTGCCCGCAGGAATTTCGTAAATGAACCCTCCTGCCGCGTGGCGGAACTGCCGAATCAAGACGACCGTGCCATCATCTTTGAGTGGCACCACCGCAGCGGCTCCAGGATGGCGAATGGTTTCCAGATCGACCGTGATGCCATTCGGCAACTGTACCGTCTCGATGTTCAGTGTGACGACTGTTCCCGTGTAGATATTCCTAGTCATGGGAGCAGATCGCGTATGGCACAAGCCGAAAAGAACTCCATCTTGTCTTGTCCGTGCTATCGGCCATTAGCTATACGCTCTTTGTTGTTGGTTTGCGGTAGAAGGGAGTCTTGACGATGTGTGCAGGCACAGACTTTCCACGGATATCGATGGTAATGGGCGTGCCGAGTTCCGCATAGTGCAGGGGGACGTAGCCCAAGCCGATCCCTTTCTGGAGAAGCGGAGAAAGATTACCGCTCGTAATTTCTCCAATCGGGTCTGGGGCCACTGGCGATGTGAATATCTTAAATCCATGGCGAGGAACCGCTTTCTCCAGAAGTTCAAAACCGATGAATCGGCGAGTGAGCTGTCCGCCTTTCTGCGCCTGAAGGCGTGAGCGTCCGATAAACTCCCCTTTCTGAAAACTCACCGTCCAGTCGACCCCTGCTTCCAGGGGAGTGCTGTCTTCACTGATATCGTTCCCATAGAGCAGGTACCCCATCTCCAAGCGCAGGAGGTCTCTTGCTCCCAGACCTGCCGGCTTGAGTCCTAAAGCACGGCCGTGCTCCATGAGACGTTCCCAGAGGGCTCCGATCCGGCCGGCGGAGACATAGAGTTCAAACCCCAGCTCACCAGTGTAGCCCGTTCGTGCGACCAACGCGGGAATCGATCCGAGGATGGCCTCGCACGTATGATGGAGTTTGAGGCTCGTGACTGGATTGCCACCGAGTGCCACGAGAATGTCACGAGACAATGGACCCTGAATCGCGATCTGGGCCAGCTGCGACGAATGATCCTCGAGTGTGATGCTCGTGTCATGTTGATGATCTCGAAGCCACTGGAAGATCTTCTCCCGGTTCGAGGCATTCACACAGAGGAGATACTCCTCAGGTTTAAGCCGATAGACAAAAATGTCGTCTTTGATCCCGCCCCGCTCGTTGCAGACCATGGAGTAGTGTGCCTGCCCGACGGCGAGCTTGCCTACATCGTTGGTGGTCGTTCGTTGGAGGAATGCAGCCGCGCTGGGGCCGCTGACCATGAGCCGCCCCATGTGGCTGACATCAAACAGGCCGGCTTTGCTGCGGACGGTGTGGTACTCGTCTAAGACGCCGGTGTACTGAATCGGCATTTCCCATCCGGCGAAATCAACGAGCTTCCCGCCGGCGGCACGGTGTTGGGTGATGAGCGGAGTCTGCTGCACGGTGCTCTTACCGGACGCCGAGCAACTCGACATCGAACACGAGGGTGGCGTTCGGCGGAATCACCCCGCCGGCGCCGCGCGCGCCATAGCCGAGACTGGCAGGGATCGTCAATTTTCGCTTGCCGCCGACTTTCATTCCTTCCACCCCTTCATCCCATCCTTTGATAACCTGTCCGGCTCCAAGCGGAAAAGAGAAGGGCTGGCCACGATCGACGGAACTGTCGAACTTCTTCCCGTTTTCAAGCCAGCCCGTGTAATGCACGGTCGTGGTCTTCCCGGCCACGGCCAGATCGCCGGTGCCGATCACCTGATCGACATACGTGAGTCCAGAGCGTGTGGTTATTCCGTCGGCGTTAGGGCCCTTCTCGCTCACGGTCATAGTGCCTCCCCATCCAAGTGCCGGTGTCAGGACCAGCGTCATACTAATGAATACGATGCGCAGACGTGTCATGATCTCTCCTTGTGTCACGTCGAGGCGTGCTGGTGGTGGTGATCGCCTCGTGTCAGTTATGTGTTGTCCCGCTCGGCAAAGAGAGCCATGCTGGCCGTATACCCATGCAGGAAGTTCCGACCGCCGACCGGCCCGATCTCACCTTGCGCAAAAAATCCTGAGACCGGGATTGGTCCCAGCCGCTCCGTCACCGCCGCCGCATCGTGGTTGGACCGCCCAAACAGGCCCTGACCTCGGCCGCAGCAACTGAACATGAGCGCCCCAAGCGGATGACGACGGTGGGTGGCTCGATCGGCCGCCAGCAGCAGGTTCAAATCTTCGCTGGCCGACTGCGCATCCCGAAGATGAAATTGCACGGTTTGCCCTTCTTGCACGACATCTCCGATCGCGACCGCTCCGGTTGTTTGGTCGGCGCCGACCAGATTCCGGACGAGAAAATCTCCCCGCTCGAAACGGTTCCGGTGCTCATCGATGACGATACCAAGATGTAACGCCCGATGGGCGCGGCGGCGGTCTTCTCCCGCCAACGATTCAAACACCGTCTGCAACCGTTGCAAGGCCGAGATTCCACCCAACTCGTGAACGAGGTTGTGCTCGGCCTTTGTGACAACGTATCGCTCACCGATTGGACGGCAGCCCTGGGAGATGACCGGACGAATATCCACGGGACCAGACAGGCGGACGCCCACCAACCCGCCCGCAAGGACTTCATCATGGAAAATTAATCGATTCTCGCCCGCATCCTGCCCACCCCCGGCTAATCCCCCAATGGCCTTGGTTTCCGGATACCGTTCCTCTAGGAGCCCAAGGACTTCTTGCATAGGGGTGGTGAAGGGATCGGCCAATAAGAGAAAGGAGGAATCCTCCACACTCGGTTCTGGCCAGCCCGACAGCCGGAACTGGTCCTGCGTCGGCGAGAACGACAAGCGAACCGGCTCAATGGCCACGTCTGGAAGCGAAGCCGCCCAGAGCGTCACTGCCGGAGCTGTTTCGAGCTCTTCTGCCCCGGCAATCACTCCCTCCCCGCTGCACCCGATCATGAGCCCTGGACGGAGCGACTGAGCAAGCATGGTCGCCAAGACCTCCGCTCGCACTGCATGGTGAGCTGAAAAGAAGAGACAGGCGAGGTCGACCGACGCAGTGCCGAGCCTGGCCCGAACTTCATCGGCGAGGTCCCGAGCCGCCGCCTCCGAATCTGATTTTCTGGACAACGCTGCGGCAAAGTGCAGCGAGGTGGTCCGGTGTGATGATGGAGACGACAAGCTGGGCATGAGTGTGCGTCGAAAAACCAGCGGATCTCAGACCCCTGGGTCCATGCGTTGGGCTCGAGTCTGGGCCAATTTCTTATAATACCGCCACAAATAGGAATGGTAGTCGTCGAGTTGTGCGAGGAGGTAGTGGAGTTCCGTCGGATCCTCCGTTTCGAGGGCACGCACCATCCGGGTCTTCAAGAATTCGGCGAAGGCATCCGTCTTTTCTACGGCGGTCAGGAGACGCAGGCCGCCGCCGATTTGGTACTCGTTCATGCACCCCTCCCCCCACTGATCGGTCGCAGAATAACGAGGCGTGGGAGGAAAATGCAAGTCAGAGATGCTCCTGCGAGAAGAAGGCCTCGACACGAAAAATGAGTTAACGGCTTGTTGACGACATGAGAGCCTTGAGCCGATCAAGGGCGATGGCCTCGACGCGATGACCGTCGCGGCCCACCACCGTCGTGGCCATGGTGAGAGCGTTCAAAATGGACTCTTCGGTTGCTTCGACCGTCGCCGTGATCAGAGGATTGATGTGCGTGTCAGCCAAATGTGTGAGCAAGTAGGTCGACTCTTTGGGATAGTGTGGAATCACGTTCGCAGTCGAAAACGCCAATATAAAATCGCCACTCCCGTGTCTCGCGGTTGATCCCGTCCTGGCCAGTCCGATCACCGCACGCTTGGCCAGCCTCGTGAGCTGCCGCCCATCAATCGGAGCATCGGTGGCAATGACGACGATGATCGACCCTTCGCTCTGACCGGGCGACAGTGCCTGCGCCACAGGAGGAACCGCTTCATACAAACGTCCAATAGGAATCCCTCCGACGACCAATTCAGGACGGCGGCCATGATTGGCATTCACCAAGACCCCGACCGTATAGCCGCCCTCCTTCTCGGGCAACCGCCTCGATGCCGTGCCGACCCCGCCCTTAAATCCATACGACACCATGCCCGTTCCCGCGCCGATGGTGCCTTCATTGACAGGGCCACTGGTGGCTCCATCCAGCGCGGCGATCACATCCTGTTCCGACACATGACGGCCTTGCATGTCATTCAACCGGCTGTCGTCGCATTCCGCCACCACAGGCGTCAGCGTATCGTCCGTGATGCCGATTTCGGGGTACTGTTTGATCATCCAACTCATAACCCCATTTGCGACACGCGGCACGTTGAGCGTATTTGTGAGTGCAATGGGATATTCCAAAAAGCCGGATTCTGCAACCCAGGCCAGTCCTGTCATTTCCCCCGTACCATTGAGTACGAACGATCCGGCCGGGACTTTCTTGTGCCACACGTCATCGCGGGGAATGACGACTGTCACTCCAGTTCTGGCCGGGCCTTCGCCGGGCTTCAGCGGGCCTTCTCCCTTGATCACAGTGCTGTGCCCGACTTTTACACCTGTCACGTCGGTAATAGTATTGAACGGTCCAGTAGGATAGGACCCGACGCCGATGCCGAGATCGCGCGCACGCAGCCTCGGCTCTGATGCTTCGCCCGCATGCGCCTGAAGACTCAGCACGGACGCGCAACACAGTGCCGCCAATAGCAGGGAACTGATAGCGAGCGTGCTACACCTCATGAATGATGCCCAGATGAGGGACGGTCACTTCTACCGCAGGATGTTCAGCCTGCATGGCCGCGGCGAGCGAAAGAGCCTGCTTTTCTTCCCCGTGGACGATGAACACCTTGCTGGGCAAGGGATCAATCGCCCTCAGATAGGCCAGCAGGTCATTGCGATCCGCATGGGCCGAGAGACCATTGAATTTCACGATCTGCGCTCGGCGTTTTGTCGGAACTCCAAAGATCGGTACGACATCCCACCCCTCGACCAATTTGCGTCCCAGCGTATGTTCAGCTTGAAAGCCGACAAAGACAATCACGTTCGCCTCATCTTGGATGGCATGCTTGAGGTGGTGCACGACTCGCCCACCTTCGCACATGCCGGAGGAGGAGATGATGACACAAGGCCCTTTCATCACATTGAGGCGCTTGCTGTCTTCCGGCAACGACACGAAGTGGATGTAGCGTGACGCGAAGGGATCGCCGTCCACCGAGAAGGTTTTGTAGGTCTCTTCATCGTAACATTCCGGGTGGCGCCGAAAGACCTCCGTGGCTTTGTTGGCCAGCGGTGAATCGATGTAGATGGGAATGGGATCGACGCGACCCTCCCCGACCAATTCCTTGATCCGCATGACCAGTTCCTGCGTGCGGCCCACGGCAAAGGCCGGGACGATGATCTTGCTCTTGTGGGTTCTCGCGTGGGCGATCAGATCCTGCGCTTTTTTTTTCATCTCCTCACCGGACTGTTCATGCAGCCGGTCGCCGTAGGTCGATTCAATGATGAGGATGTCGCAGGGAGGAGGCGGTTCGGGATCACGAAGAATCGGCATGCTGGAGCGGCCCAGATCGCCGCTGAAGAGGACCGTGGTGCTATTGCCGCGCGCGGCATATTTCACTCGGATCGCGGCTGACCCCAAGATATGTCCGGCGTCGTGAAAGGACGCCGTCACGCGTGGCGCGATCTTGAGCTGATCCCCATACCGCGCACCTTCGAAATGCTTCATAATCTTACGGACATCATCGCCGTCATAGAATGGGCGAACGCAAGCTCTTCCAGCCCGTTGCTCTTTCTTATTGACATAGCGGCAGTCGCTCTCTTGGACGCGAGCCGAGTCTTCAAGCATGATTCCAGCCAAATCTGCGGTCGCTCGGGTGACGTACACTTTTCCGGAAAAGCCGTGTCGAGGCAAGACCGGCAGAGCTCCTGAGTGATCAATATGCGCATGGGAGAGTAAGACGGCTCCCAGCGACTTGGGGTCGAAGCCCAAGTCGCGGTTTCTCCGAAGGGCTTCTTCTCTGCGTCCTTGAAACAGCCCGCAATCGAGCAACAGCCGGAAACCTGGAACCTCGAGCATATGTCGGCTTCCTGTGACCGAACGGGCGGCACCGTGGAAGGAGAGTTTCATGATGGGGGTACTCCATTGTGGTGCCCGATCAGGTCCCATGCTTCCTGGGCCGTCTCGGCATAGTGAAACAGCTCCAGGTCATTTTGTGCGATCAGCCCGTTCTCGACGAGCCAATTCCAGTCAATCAGCCGTTCCCAAAACTCACGTCCGACCAGCACAACTATCACGCTGTCGGTCTTGCCGGTTTGGAGTAGTGTCAGCGTTTCGAACAATTCATCGAGGGTCCCGAATCCTCCGGGGAACGCGACGAGCGCCTTGGCGCGGATTAAGAAATGCATTTTCCTGATGGCGAAATAGCGAAACTGAAAACTGAGCGTCGGTGTGATATAGGGGTTCGGGTGCTGTTCGTGCGGTAAGGTGATATTGAGGCCGATGGATTTGGCGTTCACGTCCGCCGCCCCTCGGTTGGCAGCTTCCATGATGCCGGGCCCTCCGCCGGTGACGACGACGTAGTCGCAACGGCCGTCGACTTGACAGGTTGACGATACCAAACGACTGAATTCGCGCGCTACATCATAATACTTTGAGAGCGCGAGCTGTCGTCGCGCGATTGCCGCCTTTTGCTGGGTTGCTGGATCGCTCGAGAATCGAGCAGCCTCTTCTTCCGCCAGTCGGAGTGTTGCGTGGGCAGCGGTCGGCTCTTTGAGTCTCGCGCTGCCGAAGACGACGATGGTCGACTGAATCCCTTCTTCGCTCTGGATCAGCTCGGGCTTCAAGAGTTCGAGTCCGATGCGGACAGAGCGCAGCTCGTCTCGTTGGAGGAACTCGGTATCCTTATCGGCCGGGATATAGGAGGATGTGACGTCAGGGCGAAGGTGCGGAGTGCGATCTGAGGAATCCGGCTCCATAGTGCGCCATTATAGCTGGGCACCTGGAAAGCAGCAATTCGCCCGGAGATGGCAAAGGATCGAGTGTCAAAATGGATACGGATTGAAGTGAGGACCGGAGAGACGGCGAAGAAAACTCTGGTGGGTGACGATCCACTGGGAGTCGCACATGACTTCCAACGCATCGACGCCAAGACCGGTGCGTGAAATGATCAAATCCGGGTCGGCGGGCGACCAGGGTTTCAGCAACCAGCCAAAATTAACACGCGAATATTTCATGTCGAGGAACCGGTACGTTGCAACAACACCCGTATACGAATCGGTAATGGAATCAGGCGCACCTAGCTTGGTGATCACATCGCCCAACGTGGTCTGCCCCGGAATGATAAAAGCGACGTCATCCTGCGTGATCGGGGTATTCAGGGTGATGCGAACGACGTTACAACCGAGAGATGTCACGCACATCACCGTGGCGAGGAACAGGCGGCAAATCCTTGACCAAGGGAGCTTCATCTCATTCTCCGAAAGGCCAGAAGCGAAACTCTAGCCCATCCGTGCGCTTCGATGAAATAACGTCCTCGACAATCCCCTCTCGGTTCAAGATGACAAAGAGATCATCGCTCTTGATGGACATGCGTGAAAAATTGATGAGGATGAGAAGCAGGCTGCCCACTTTGGCGTCGTATCGGTAGTACTGAAGCACGTCGCGGCCGTTCACCTGAAGAAGCCGATCCGGTGCGCCCAGGAGAGCGAGCACTTCGGCCTTCGTGGTCGTATCCTTCTTGATCGCGGCGACGGCCTCAGATTTGATATCGTCGCCCAGGGTTCCACGGCTGAACGCACAGCCCTGGACCAGCAGGCCGACTGCCACGAGGAACAGAAGGGATCGATGGAATATCATGGAACCTCCTCTTTCTATTTGTCCTGCGAAGGAGATACATGGCGCCCGAGCACAAAGTCCTGTTCGTAGACTGTGTAGGCCGAAGGGGCAATCCCGACGTGCTGGTAGACGGTTTGGGCCGAGTGATTGTTTCGCTCAACATACAGTCTGATTCCGCAGACCTGCGGGTCGGCCTTGGCTTTGGCGACGATATGGCCATGCATGGCCCGAAAGACACCTTGACGGCGCCAGGCCGGAGCGACGTAGACGCTCTGTACCCACCAGAAGACTGCGTTGCGCCAATCACTCCATTCAAAAGTGATCATCAATTGGCCGACGAGCCGATGGCAGCCCGCGTCAGGGAGCTCGGCAACCGTAAAAAATCCGCGCTCAGGAGCAGCCAGTAATGAGCAGGTTCCCTCACGGAGTTTGGCCTGATCGAGCCGGCGACCTTCGGTTTCCAGCGCCATGCCGGTACTGAAGGCGACAATCGAGTCCACATCTTCCCAACGAGCCGGTCTGATGAGGATGTGATCCGGCAAAGGCATACGTGTTAGGGAATCGATTTGGATGCGTTGAGCCACCCGGCGCCGGGCTTATAGAACCCGGCGGAGAACTCCATCTTCATGGCGTCTTCCGGGGGAAGATTGATCGGACGCAGTGCATGTTCCGGGACAAAGGCCAGAAAGCCTGTAAAAGGATGGATCGCAGTGGGCACGAAGACCATGAATAGATTGACGGAAGGCTCGACCTGAATTGCCGCCGGGGCGGCCCCCATCACAAATCCGAGAGCCCATAATCCGTCACGAGGAAACGGAAAGGCAACGACCGTGCTGCGGCCAAACCGGGAACGAAAATTCAGTACATCGGTCATCCCTTTTAACGTGAGATAGATGCTCTGTACGAGAGGAATCTGCTCGAGGCGGTGTTCGAGTCGCCTCATCAGGCGTTCACCAATGACATGGTTGGCAACGAGGCCGACAACAAGAAGGAGGAGTATCAAGAGCACGAGGCCGAGTCCGGGGGGTGGATCAGACATGTGTCTGCCGACGAGATTGTCCAATGTCTTGAAGAGTGTGGAGAGAATCAAGAACGTGGCCCATGCGGGGACCAGGACAAAAAGCCCAGCGATACACAATCTCCAGAATGCCTTGATCATGAGGATGCAAGCAATTTGCGACGGAAGTGTTTCGTTAGTGTAGCAGAATTACTGCCGCGAATGGGAGGAGTGATCGAGATCGGCTTGCTCTCTTATGTGCGTTTGCATTATCTTACCACCCAGAGTCGTGTAGCAGTCTCTTAGGGTGCGTATGAGTAAATGGAGGTCAGGCGCCTTGAGCATTGATAAAGATCTTCTGGCAATTCTCTGTTGCCCCGAGACAAAGCAGCCGGTCAGCATGGCAGATTCGTCGCTGATCAAGAAACTCAATGAAGCTGTGATGGGTGGTGGGCTGAAGAACAAGGGAAAGAAGCCTGTGTCGGAACAGCTTGATGGAGGCCTGATTCGCGCGGACCAAAAGATTCTCTACCCCATCCGAGAAAATATTCCGGTCATGCTTATCGAGGAGGGAATTCCTCTCGAACAGGTAAGCTAAAACACCAGTACCCTCTCGCTTGTCCTGCGTCGTCTTCCACTCTCACGACTCTGTAATTGAGCCTATTCGGCGCTTGCTGCGACAAGACTTCGCGCAGGACATATGGCTCGAGCGGCAAGGAGGCTATGGGCCGAAGATTTGAACCTTCCCCTCAGAGCTGTCGGTCTTTGACCCAGTTGAGGCGCCACAGTGCATACAGAGATATTCATATAGATTGCCGGTTGGAAGAACGAGTAATAATCGTTCTCTTGTAGGGGTAGCGACTCGGCAACGGGGACAATACAGGAGAGTCGCATTGAGCGATCTGAATTGATCTTGTGAGTCCCGTGAAGCTGCCTTGGGCCGACGTTCCATAGCGCGTTGGGATCCAGGTAGCCAAGGGGGTGCAGGTCTCCGAGGGGGCTGTGGCATGGGGCATTTTATTGATGAGAGTCTCGGTTGGTCAAGAGTTTCGCGAGTGAGGAAGCACGTGGGGCCAGGGTCAAATTACAATAACCAACGCCGGTACTAGACATCCGCAGACGATGATTCAGAGAAGTGCTTTTTCCGCACAGCCCTCCAGAGCAACCGGCTGACTTGAACCAGGACATAGACGGCGAGTCCACTCAGTAAACCGTAGAGCCCGGCTCGACTCCATGGCCACAACTCTGGTGCATGAAGGACAAACCCTAAGGCGATATGCCCACCGATTCCGAGGCAGAGGGCGAAAATAATCCACTCTCGGATCAACGGCATCAGTCATACCCTGCGCAGTCATCAAGGAGGAGCGCGACTCAGACTGAAAACGGACTGAGGCTAGACGGCTGTCTTGGCGGATTCGATCTCTGTCGCCGTAATGAGGCTGGAGAGATAATCTGCAACAAAATTCAAAGCTTCTTCACGGCCATCGGCTCGGCGCCCTTTTTCTCGTCGTTGAACCGAGAGTTCATGTTCGAGATCTGACTTGACCTCGCCCAAGACACGTTGCAGAGAAGATGGAGTGAGGTTGGCGTCCATGTCCTCGAGTTCTTGACACCGATCAAGGACCCAATTGAGCCCCTCAATACGTCCAGCATAGTGTTCCTGCTCGGCTGTATCGATGCGTGCCATGGCGGTCGCAAAGGTTTGGGCTTCGTAAATTAGGTTGTAAAAGCTAGTGACGGCTCGCTGCAAGGATGGATTCATGATGCTCCTTCTCTCATATTAAGTGAACGTCTTAATTATACATGAGATTGCTGGGGCGACAAGGAGTATTTTCTGGTGCTACGTGAAGAGCAGAGAATGGAACTCGTTCATGAATCCGTAGTAGAGCGGGGCGAAGTCTTTCAGGCTCTCCGGGCTTGTTTCTTTCAATCGCTTAAAGAAGAAGACCTGGGCGCGCGGGTCCATCTGCTCAAGAAGATGGCTGAGCTGAGCCATCGTATAGCTGCCTGCTGAGACACTCAGCACATAATGAACAAGGCGCTCGACGAACTGTTGGGCCACATATTCGCTGCTCAGGTATCCATTGGGGAGTTTTCCTGAAGCCAAGAACTCGTCAAAGGGTATGGCTTGCGCAGCAAATGGAAGTGATTGCTGCTGGGGAGAAGTCACGCTCCAGGTACTCCGTGGTAAATATGAACGTGATACTTGAGGCAACTCTACTGGACGCCCTATGGCCCGTCAAGTGTGCAGAAGGAGCAGCAAGGTCTGAGCCGAAAGACTGGTGAAAACAGATAAGGGGCAGGGCCCCTTTCGGGACCTTGCCCCTCCGTGAAATGATGGCCCAGCTCGTACTTAGAGCCAGGTGACGCGCTCGGCGGGCCGAATGTAGATCGGTTCTTCGACCTGGATGCGGGCGACTTCCTTGCCCGACTTGTTGAAGCCCAGCACGGTATCGTTGTACATCTCGAAGCGCTTCCCATGGATCTGGGTTTCGAACACTTTCGGCCCCGGAATGACATCGTACCGGAAGATGATCTGCTGGCTCGCGCGCCAGAGCTGGAGCACCGCCAGCAGCTCCCGGCTCGGCACCAGATACTTCTCGATGGCGTTGTCCACCCCCGGGCCGAACATCTGCCGGGCATAGCCGCGGGGGCTGTGCCGGGGCGGAATGTAAAACCCGTTGGGCTCGGTCCCCCACTGCGGATACAGGGGCAAGGCCACTTGCTCCACGCGAATCGCGTAATACAAGGGGTGCCACCGATCTTCCGCCCACAGGCCGTCCTCGCCGATGCGCACCAGGCTCTGCATCCGGATCTTCCCCACGCAGGCCGCCATACAGCGCGTTTCCATCGGCTCCCCGCCGGTCAGCGGATCCTTGCCCTCGATGCGCGGATAGCACGCAATGCACTTCTCCGACACGCGCGTGGTGCCCCGGTACATCGGCTTCTTGTACGGGCACTGCTCCACACACTTCTTGTACCCCCGGCAGCGGTTCTGGTCGATCAGCACAATGCCGTCTTCCGGCCGCTTGTAGATCGCCTTCCGCGGGCAGGCCGCCAGGCAGCCCGGATACGTACAGTGGTTGCAAATCCGCTGCAGATAGAAGAAGAACGTCTCATGTTCCGGCAGACTGCTGCCCGTCATCTTCCACGGTTCGTCCCGCGAAAACCCCGTCTTGTCGATGCCTTCCACCAGCGCCCGCATCGACGTCGCCGTGTCTTCATAAATGTTCACGAACCGCCACTCTTGGTCCGTCGGAATATACCCGATCGCCGCCTGGCCCACCTTGGCCCCCGCGTCGAAAATCGTCATCCCCTCGAACACCCCGTACGGCGCATGGTGCTTCCGCCCCACCCGCACGTTCCACACCTGCCCCCCGGGGTTCACCTGCTCGATGAGCTGGGTGATCTTCACGTCGTAGAACTGGGGATAGCCCCCGTAGGGCTTCGTTTCCACGTTGTTCCACCACATGTATTCCTGTCCCTTGGAGAAGAGCCAGGTCGACTTGTCGGCCATGGAACAGGTCTGGCACGCCAAGCACCGATTGATGTTGAACACAAAGGCAAACTGCCACTTCGGATGCCGTTCCTCATACGGATACAGCATCTTCCGGCCCAGCTGCCAGTTATAGACTTCCGGCATTGCGTTGCTCCTTTCAGTCGAGGGGCGCGACAGGCGCGACTCGCCATCCGTCTCCCTGTCTAATTCCGCTCCTCACCTCTCATTACTTCATACCCCAGTCTCGCACGTCTCGCGTGTCCCGCGTTTCTCGCTAGACTTTGATCTTAATATGTTCCCCCTTGAGCCATTTGATCATGAACTCGTTCTCCTGCCCCGGCGTGAACCCGGTCCGGACCGGCTCCCACGGCCCCCGCGCTCCGATCCCGCCGTCTTCCGCCTTCGTGATCCGGATGAGACACTCTTTCGGTGTCGTATTGATCGCGTGGTGGTCGACCTGATAGCCCCACTTGAACTTCCAGGCGATCGCATGCTTGCCCGGCAGCGAGTCGGTCTGGTGCATCGGCATGAGCCAGCTTCGTGTGAACGACTGTTGGGCCCCATACCGAAAGTTCGACTGATAGCCGGTATCCACAGCGATCGCGCGGCCGTCCGGACGGGTCTCGTGCCCCTTCACCGACTTCGGGGTCGACACATACGGCGCGTGCTTCGCCATCGTGACATGGTAGGGATAGGAGGGGTTGTACTTCGCCCGAATCATGAGACGCGCCACCTTGTAGTAGGGATCACTCGGCTTCCACCCACGATACGGCCGGTCCACCGGATTGCCGTCTACGTAGATGTAATCCCCGTCGTTGATCCCCCGGTCTTTGGCGGCCTGGGGGTTGATGTGCAGCTGGTGCTCGCCCACCCCCGGAGTCCGCTTGTCCATCCGGTACGGATCCCCGAAGTTCGACTCGTAAATCTGCACCCAGTCGTTCACCGACCACTGGCTATGCACCCGGTGCCGGGTCTTCGGCGTCACACAGTAGAATTGATAGCCCTTCTCCCACAACGGATTGCTGTGGCGTTTGATCTCCTGCCACGACAGCTTGATGTTGCGCACCGTCTTGTCATCGTGGTGCTGCGCCGTGATCGGAATCCCATAGTCATCCGGCCGGCAATAGGGGTTCGTCGTAAAGATGGCGTTCGGCAGATACGGCGTCGCTTCCGGGCCCTCCCGGTGCGAGATGAAGTTCTCCCCATATTCAATCGCTTCCGGCTCGATGCGGTAGTTCTCGTACCGCCCGCTGCGCGTCCACATCGGCTTGGACTCGTTGGTCTCCTCCCAGAACGGATGCCGCGGATAGGTCCG
>Ga0326597_10000476_pt1 | contig 71231 bp, 51 predicted proteins | sample RVTome_12_FD_203789 | JGI IMG/M metagenome (GOLD analysis project Ga0326597, IMG submission 203789) | Soil microbial communities from uranium-contaminated site in the Upper Colorado River Basin, Wyoming, United States - RVT100D185 | ecosystem: Environmental > Terrestrial > Soil > Contaminated >...
CCGCGTCGCAACCCCTCTCCACCTCGGGGGGAGAGGGCAGGGTGAGGGGGTCGCTGCAGCACGGCGGCGCGATCATGGTGCAGGTGCCATCGGGCAGGCAACAGGCCGAAGGAGGCGGGCAGTCGGACTGTTCGTGGAAGATGCCGCTTTGGTCGGTGCAGTCAGGTTCGAAGCTCAATTCGCACGTACCGTCGGGCAAGCAACACGCACCCGTAAAAAGAGGAGTATATTCCACGACGTTGGGCGTTCCGCCGGTGGCAAAGGTGAACCGCGCCGTCTGCCCGACGCTCAGCGGGCGGTCGAGGACGATTTCCACCGTTTCGGGGTTGCCGTTGTCCAAGCGTCGCGTAGCAATCACGATCGGGGCCGCACCCGCCGTGCTTTTGACGTTTTGACTTTTCGATTTTTCCACGTTTTCCACGGTGATCTCATCGATGTACACGTAGTTGGGGGCGTCGAACGTTACCGTGAAGCGATCCAACGCGGGATACGCTTGGGCATCGACGATCCCGCTCGGCGGGTCGGATGCTACGATGGCCTCGCCCTCTGTGATCTGTCCGTAACGGATGAAATCCCACTTGTTCACCGCGGGAAACTGCGCGCATCCTCCGTCGCCGCCGGTACCGAGCGTGCGCCCCAGAGTGGGGTGATGATCTTTTTCGCAATTAAACACGAGACCGTCGACCGCGAAGCAGAAGTTGGAACCGTCATCGGTCTCGAAACGGTAGGTGTGGAAAGCGTTGCGTTCCAGCCCGGTGACCACGTCGTCGCCGCTGAAGGATGAAACGGCATCGCCAAACATTTGCACGTCGGCGCCGATCTCCCGGTAGCCGACGGAGAATCGTGCGTCGCAATAAAGGTGGTTAGCGATCTGCGTGCTGGACAAGAACCGCCACTCGACCCAGAAGGGGGGGGGGGGGGTCTCTTCCGGCGTTGGAGCCATCCGATGGAAATAGTTTGTGAGGTTCCCGCGCTCCTCCCAGCGGAGGACAAACGCGCCGCTCTCCACCGATTCTACGCAACCGACCTTGCATGCGTCAGCAATACCCCAGCCGGTGGACGGATCATGGATGAGAACATCGCCTTCGTAACGATGCAAGAGATCGTCGCACAGCGCACTTGATGCGCAAACTGCGACGGCTGCAACCGTCCATACGAATTTTGAATAAATGCTCATTTCGAAGCTCGCTAAGCGACTATACACCATTCTAACGCGAATGGCGACCTTTTGCAGACGAATAGGCACGTTCTAGACCTTGTGACCTTGGCGAGTGCGTGACACTTTCGGCGGAGTCCGCCGACTGGCGGATTCGCCCCGAAGGGGCGCCGGACTGTAGCCACGGGTAGAGTCCGGCGCAGCCGGACGGAACCCGTGGTGTTCGTGGACAAAAATCAACCCGCCCCGACGGGGCGGCGGACATGCGGAACCGCGACTGCGCCGATCTCCTCCGCCCCCTCCGGGGCGGGCGCTCTTGCGCGTCGGTATCCACGGGTTGCGCTCTACCCGCCTGACGGCGGGCGGCGCTGCACCCGTGGCTACAGTCCCCGGTCCCTCCGGGACCGTCCCAAAGCCGCCTAACCTGTCCCGGACCCGACCTTTGCGAGTTCCCGGGCGATGACGATCCGCTGGATTTCGCTGGTCCCTTCGTAGATCGAGGTGATCCGGGCATCGCGGTAGAGTTGCTCGACGCGGCACTCGTGGACGTAGCCCGCGCCGCCGTGGACCTGGACGGCGCGGTAGGCGATGCGGTTGGCGGCCTCGGAGGCGTAAAGCTTGGCCATGGAGCTGGCGCTGCGGTTTGTTTCCCCCGCGTCGACCGCGCAAGCCGCCCGCCAGACCAGGGCCTTGGCCGCTTCCAGTTCTACGGCGCTGTCCGCGACCATCTCCCCGATGGCCTGAAACGAAGCGATGGGCCGACCGAATTGCTCCCGCTGCTTCGCATAAGCGACCATCTCGGTGAGACACGCCTCGCCGATCCCCGTGGACTGGGCGGCGATGCCGATTCGGCCCCCGTGGAGACTCGAAGAACAAATTTTCAACCCTTCGCCGACGCCGCCAATAAGTTGCTCCTCCGGGACGAAGGCGTCGGCGAAATGGATCACCGCCGTTTCACTGCCGCGGATCCCCATCTTGCCTTGAATCTTGGTTCGAGTAACGGCCGGTTGGTCGGCATCCACCATCAGCGTGCAGTAGTTGTCGTTCTCCGCGACTCCTTGCAGGCGAACCAAGGTGAAAAGACATCGGGCGCTCATTCCGTTAGTCACCCACATCTTCTCTCCATTGACGCGAAAGCCGCCGTCCACCCGTTGAGCGCTGGTGCGTCCGCTGCGGACATCGCTGCCCGCGCCGGCCTCGGAGACGCAGAAGGCCGCGAAGCTGGCCGGATCGCCCCACGCCGAGAGCCATCGGCTCCGCAGCGGCTCGGCAACGAATCGGGCGACGATTCCTCCGACCAGGCTGTGAACGGCCACGGTTACGCCCACCGATGGCGACCAGACGGACAGTTCATGGATGATCGCGGCGAATGTCCGGTACGGACAGCCCACCCCGCCCAACTCCTCGGGCACGAGCAAGTTGAGGAACCCCATTTCGGACAGCTTCGGAAGGATCGCGGCGACGGAGGACTCGTCCACGTCGCAGGCCCGATCGAGCCCAAGAAGCTCGGTGCGGGCGAACTCACTCGCAGTGTGAAGGATTAGGGCTTGGTCCTCGCTGAAAACGAATTCGGTCGGGGCAAGCGGCATCGAAGCCGTGAGTATAGAGACACTGGCACCGAATGTCGAATGGTGAATGCAGAATGTCGAATGTTCGCTGACGTGTCACCCTAGAGCGTAGCGAAGGGTCTCGTCCGCGGGCGGAAACCTTTCGCTACGCCCGACCGGACACGATTGCCTCTTCCACCCGTGATGGGATGCACCCACGATCCGAAAACAGCGCGACCGACCTGCCCGTAAGGACACGTCGGTCGCGCGAGGCAGCACCCCCCGCTTGGGCCGCCTCTTTTCCACCTTTCCCCACAGCGCTATTTGGTCCCCCAATTCGCGCCGTTTCAGCCTCCCACCAGGGCCTCCGGCGTGCGCCTGAGGCGCGTGCCGGTGCTCGACCATACCGCAGAGCAAGTGGTGTGCCGTGCCGCCCAATGCCCGCGAAAAACGCATTGGGGAGCAGCGAAGGCCGTTTCGTCGCGGACCGACAGCGCTGACAGAGCTGGGGAATGTCGGATGTTCCCACCCAATGTGGGTAACCATTCGCAGACTGGTATGGCGCTTGCAGCGGTTTCCTGGCGCGGCAAGAGGGCGCAGAGTGGATGGCTTGCGCGCCGGGCGTAAAGGTAAACGGGATTCTGCGGAATCGACATAAGGAGCAAACAGCCATGCCAACGGTGCTGGACAAGAAGGCCGACCTCGCCGGTCCGGGGATCGGCGACTACGCGGAGTTGGAAAAGATTCTGCCCCACGACTACCGATCGCTGTTGTCGTCGCGGGAGACGCAAAAGGCGATCTTCGGGGTCAAGGAGTACATCGAGGAGAACCTGTGTAAAGAATTGAATTTGATAATGGTCTCGGTGCCGCTGATCGTGGATGTGGAGAGCGGGGTCAACGACATGCTGGATCGCGACGGCTCGCGTACGCCCATCCAGTTCCACATCTCCAACGACCGCGACAAGCACCCGGTCGACGCCCAGGTCGTGCAGGCCGCGACCAAATGGAAGCGCATGGCCCTCAAGCAATTCGGGATGAAAACGGGCGAAGGGCTTTGCACCGACATGCGCGCCGTTCGCAAGGATTACTTCCTCGACCACGATCACAGCGCCTACGTGGACCAATGGGACTGGGAGTTGGCCGTCGATGAAAAGCAGCGCAACCTGAACTTTCTCACGCAAGTCATCGAGAAGATCTGGAAGGTCCTCAAAGGGGCTGAGACGCACGTTCAGAAGCTGTTCCCGCAACTCAAGACGGACAAGTACCAGGATCTTCCGGACAAGCTCACGTTCCTCCACGCCGAAGAGATTCTCGAACGCTTCCCCGATATGCCACGCAAGGCGCGGGAGACGGCCATCCTGCAGGATCATCCGGCGGTGTTCATCTATGGGATCGGTTGGCCGCTCAAGGATGGGTATCCGCACGAGATGCGGGCCGCCGACTACGACGACTGGGTCACCGAAACCCGATCCGCGGATGGGCGACCGATGCACGGGCTGAACGGCGACATCCTGGTCTGGAACCCGGTCACCAAGCGCCGCCATGAGCTGACCTCAATGGGCGTCCGCGTCAACGCCGATTCTCTGCAAAAGCAACTCAAGTTGAGCGGTCAACTCGACTTTCTCAAGTTCCCCTATCACCAAGGCATTGTGAAAAACGAGATTCCGCTGAGCATCGGCGGCGGCATCGGGCAATCGCGCACCTACATGCTGCTCCTCAAGAAGGCGCACCTCGGCGAAGTCAGCGTGACCGTCTGGCCGAAGGTGCTTAAGGAGATGTGCCGCAAGAAAAACATCCACGTGCTTGAATAATCGCCGTGGGCGAGGCTTGATTGTCGATTGAGGAACGATCAGCCGACTCGTCAGAGCCGGGAGCGCAAGCGACCGGTAGTCCAGAGTGGAAGTGTTATGAAGGATTGACGCCTCGCTTGCGCTCGGGGCTCGGAGCGGCGCGGATCAGGGCGCTTGGCCGGGATCGACTTCGAGGATGTCGATGTCGAGGCCGCCGAGTTTGGTGAGAAGGGGGAGGCTGAGGTCGGCCAAACCGGCGTTTTTCAGCGAGGAGACGGCGAAGGCGATGCGGGCCGGGCTGACGTCGGTTTCGCGGAGGGCGGCGTCGACGTCGATCCATCGGCCGTCGATGAAGAACTGCGTCCAGAGGTGGTAGCCGAAGATGTCGTCCTGGTTGCCGAAGATGGGGACGTAGGCGAGGCCGACCACCACGCGCGAAGGCAGCCCGTTCAGGCGTCCCAAGGCCGCGAGCAGTACGCCGTGCTCGCTGCAGTCGCCCTCCTTGGTGCGGGCGACTTCGCTGGCCGTAGCGAAACCGATGTTGAGGCTCTTGTTCTCCACGTAATTGGTGACGAAGCGGCGGAGCTTGTCGGCGAGGGCGAAAGGCTCCTTCTCGCCGCCGCCGGCCTGCTTGGCCAGCTCGATGAGCTTGGGGTCGGCGGTGTTGATCATTAGGTTGCCTTCGAGGTACTCCAACATGGAAGGATCGGTTTGCCCCTCACCCCGACCCTCTCCTTGGGAGGGAGAGGATGTTTTCCGTACGTGAGCGACTCGTGCGACAACGAGGTCCACCGACTTGGCGTTCTTTCCGAGGACGTTTTGCATTTCCGTGGTTGGAAGGTCGCCGAGTTCGACGCCGGCGCTCTTCGCAGTGAGCCGATACTTGATCCGCTGAGCGGCGGCCCGGTCGATCTTCCGTTTGGCCGGCACGGTCGAGGTATTGAAGAACTCCGGCGGGACGAAGTCGCGTAGGGCCGTGGCCTGATCGGTGGTGATCATTTCGATATCACCCATTCCGGGGATGGGCACCTTGGCTTTCAGCGGCACGCCGTCCGCATCGACCCACGAGGCCATCTCGAACGAACTCACCGGGGATTCCAATAATACAGTCACCTTTTGGCCCTTGGTCACCTTGGCGCCCAACCGTAATTCTTCCCATTCGCCGACGGTGGTCACCGCGTTGACCGAGCCATCGAGGCGCAGTTCGGGAGCATAGACCAACAGCGTGTACTTGGTGCCGGGTTTGAAGCCGCGAAGCATGCTCTCCCGGTAGGCGCCCCAGGTCATCAATGCGCCGGCGGGAAAATCAAACGTCTGCGTCTGATCCATTCCATACTGCGAGGTGACGATGGTCACCTTACCGTCCTTGATCGTGCCCTTGGTCGCCGATTTCATCATCGACATGTCCATTTCGGAACCGAACGTGATCGGGGCTCCTTGAAGAGTCTCGGTCGTGTGTTGAGACATGCCGACCTTCACCGGCTGCTCGGCCCGACCCAGAACCATGTGAAACGTCGCTCCGGTGGTGATGAGGTCGCCGTCGCGGTTCATGGTGGTGTTGGCGTAGCCGACCTTGCCCCCGGCCATATAGACCTCCGCCCATTCGTCGCTGAATCGACCTTGCGGCGGATTCTTCGGGTCGATCGGTGCGGAGAAAACGTCGCCCGAGACAATGACTAGCACTGCGATCAAGTGCAAAAAACTTTGCGAGCCGCGAGCTTTAGCTCGCGCGGACCCGCGGAAATCGAAAGAGCGATACCGACAACAGAATGGTGGAGGAACGGTCAATGTCATTATGAATCTCCACGCGGACTAAAGTCCGCGGCTTTCTGTATTCGATCGTGGCGATTTATCGTCCGAACCACTGTCGAATCTTGTAGAGCGTGGTATCCCGTCCGGCCTTGGCGATGGAGGTCGTCAGCGGAATGTCCTTGGGGCAGACCTTGACGCAGTTTTGGCTGTTGCCGCAATCGGTGATGCCGCCCTCGCCGCTGAGCACGGCGAGCCGATCGTCGCGATCGACGCGGGCCGTGGGATGGGCATTGAAGAGGATGGCCTGAGAGATCGCCGCGGGGCCGATAAAAGTCGAATGTCCGTTGAACTGCGGGCACGCCTCCACGCAGCAGCCGCAAGTCATACACCGCGACAGCGGATAGGCCTCGTCCTGCTCCTTCGGCGAGATCCTCGGACCCGCGCCGATGTTGTGATATCCGTCCACCGCGACCCACGCCTTGACCCGCTTAAGGGCGGCGAACATGGGACTGCGATTGACTAGCAGATCGCGCACGACCTTGAACTTGGACATCGGGCGAAGCTCGATGCCTTCCGGCGAATCGGCGAGCAGCGAATCAACCAGGGCCGAGCACGCCTGGCGGACCCGGCCGTTGATCACCATCGTGCACGCCCCGCAGACCTCCTCCAAGCAGCAAGCGTCGTAGGCCACCGGCGTGCTTTGCTCATGCTCGGCCGTGGTGGGGTCCGCCGCGATCCGCTGCAAGACCGTGGTGACGTTCATGCCCGGTTCGTAGGGAACATCAAACGATTCCCAATGCGAACCGCTTTGCGGATCCAACTGGCGGAGTACTCTTACACTGAACTTCGTCGACATTCACGGACCTTTGCGGGAGACGATAAACGGAATCCTAAGCACCACGGTTACTCCTGTTCTGGACGCCATTGTGTATTACTGGCAATCAAGTGGAGCAAATTATAGGCACGACCAGCAAGGACGAAGAGAACTCCCGACACCAACGAAGAAAGCGAATAGGCCAGCGCCCAAAAACCCGATGTGCGCGCCTCCGACGATTGATCTTGCGTGGGGCTGAACGACAATAGGAAAAGCAATCCGTTAACTATCAGTGAAAGGATCGAGAGCAAGATAACTACGTTTCCAATCGTGATGATCGCTCTTGAATAACCGTCAGCGTTCCTGCGTTCCCCTTTGTGCCTACTTTCGTTCACGGCCGATGTGGATTGCCCTCTCTGCTTTTCCGGATCGATGAGCGAGAGGACGTGCTTGCAACGGGGGCAAACGTCTGTATCCGCCGGGCACGCACATTCGCATTTCGGACAATAAATCAACATGCCCTCGCTTTCGCCGCGCGGACGCAATCTCTTAACTACTTCGGCTTTCGTCTGTTCCCTCGCCGCCCAGTCTCCTTCCCATTTCCCACGGAAACGGACATCACGTGAAGTAGATCAATCATCTCAAATGAATCACCGTCTCCGAACAAAATCGCGATGCGTCCGGTCAAAGAGCGAGCAAGCATTTCCGGGTGCTTCACCCGCAGCGTCCGTCCGTTTGTCATGCGCATTACGAATGTTCTAAACGGTCTCGCATCGTGAAGTTGTTTTAGCCCATCGATCGTCATGACCCATCCTCTATCCGCTGACCGCCGCAACCTGTGGTTTCCGAGTCGGCGTTGCCTTGGACATTTCCTTCCATGTTTTTTCGATGATCTCCGCCCCCTTTAGACCGTAGGTTCGCGGTCGGGGCGGAATCAAGCTGGTGTCCACGTCTTCATAAGTGATTTCCGGTCCGGCGGGCGTATGCTTGGCGATCGTCGTTTTAAGCCAACGATCGGTCTGCTCCTTGAACGCCCGGCACCACTTCGCAGCTTGGTCGTGGAGCTTGACCGGGTCATCGGCGCTGGTCGGAGGAATCTCAAACGCCGGTTTGTAATGCGCTCCGCGGCACTCGTCGCGGAGCAACGCCCCTTTTGTAATCACCCTGGACAGCAGAATCATGTCCTCCAACGCGCGGGTGAAGCTGAAGTTCTGATTGGTCCAATGAGACTTGTCGGACAAGGACACGTTCTTGTATCGGTCCGCGAATTCGTCGATCTTGTCCAAGCAGGCTTGGAGGTCTTCGTTGTTTCGCACCACAGTGACACAGCGTGTCATCCACTCGCCCAGTTCTTGATGGAGTTTGTAAGGGTTCTCCCGGCCTTGGTTATGAATCAACTCGTCCATCCTCTGCTGATGGAGCTTGACGGCGTCGTCGAAGAGCGAGGGCGGTTGATCGTCGGCGCTGCCTTTGGCCTGGGATTTGAGCCAATTCTCGATCGACGGAGCCACGATCAATCCGGCGAAGATGCAGCTTAGCAGCGAATTGGCCCCCAGGCGGTTGGCCCCGTGGTATTGATAATCCGCCTCGCCGATGACGAAGATGCCGGGCACGTTGCTGTGCTGATTGCGCGGCGAGCCGAGCACCAGCCCACCGGTGTTGGCGTCGCGCTCATAGTCCACCCATAGCCCGCCCATAAAATAATGCACCGCCGGGAAGATCTTCATGGGCACTTCGCGGGGGTTGACGCCTTGGAACTTTTCGTAGATTTCGAGGATGCCGTCGAGTTTCTTTTGCACGGCGGGCTGTAATTCAGTGACGTCGAGATAGACGCACATCTGTCCGGCCTCGACGCTCAGCCCTTGTGATACGCAGACGTCGAAGATTTCACGCGTGGCGATGTCGCGGGGCACGAGGTTGCCGTACTTCGGGTAACGCTCTTCGAGGAAGTAGCAGCGCTCCGCCGCGGGGATGGAACGCGGGTCGCGCGAGTCCTGTGGCTTTCGTGGGACCCAGACCCGCCCGCCCTCGCCGCGAGCGCTTTCACTCATCAGCCGCAACTTATCGGTGCCGGGGATCGCTGTGGGATGGACCTGAACGAACTCGCCGTTGGCGTAGTGGACCCCGGCCTTGAAAGCCCGGGCCGCCGCGCCGCCGGTGCAGATCATGGAATTCGTGCTGCGGCCATAGATCAACCCGCAGCCGCCCGTCGCCAGAACGACCGCGTCCGCCGCCAGGGAGCGGACGGTCATGGCGAACATGTCTTGCACCACCGCCCCGCGGCATTGCCCGTTGCCGTCGAGAATCGGACCGAGGAACTCCCAGTACTCGAACTTCTCGACCAGTCCGTCCGCCTCCCACCGGCGGACCTGTTCATCGAGCGCGTAAATCAGTTGTTGACCGGTGGTCGCGCCGGCGAAGGCGGTTCGTTTGAAAAGCGTTCCCCCGAATCGACGTTGATCGAGAAAGCCCTCCGGCGTGCGGTTGAATGGCACGCCGAGCCGGTCGAGCAAGTTGACGATTTTGGGGCCCCAATCGCACATCTCCTTGACCGGCGGCTGGTGTTGAAGGAAATCGCCGCCGTAGACGGAATCATCGAGGTGCAGCCATTCGCTGTCGCCCTGTTGCCGGGTTAACTCGTTCACCGAGTTGATCCCGCCCTGAGCGCAGACGCTGTGCGATCTCTTCACCGGGACCATGCTAATGAGGTAAACATGGATGCCGGCCTCGGCGAGCTTCATGGTCGCGGAGAGTCCCGCTAGCCCGCCTCCGACGACGATTACATGCTGTTTCTGCGGCATTGTCTTGTTGAACCGACTTCTCCTTCGGGTACCAAACTCAGCGATCGCGCGTCGAGACGCTTTCCGAGTACGCCGGTCTCTGCGCCGTACTTTCCGTCAGGTCGAGCGTTCCGAAACCCCTCAACGCTCCCAAGCCCACCGCGCACAGCACCACGCCGAACGCGGCGCAAACATATCCCGCCGTGCGCTGCGTGCGAGGCCGGATGGTGATGCCCCAGGTAATCAACGAGGTCCAAATCCCGTTGGCCAGGTGATATACGGCGGACACTACTCCTAGGGCGTAGATGGGAGCGATCCACCAAGCGCCCTGGATCGTCGCGGCCGTCGTTGCCGCCGCGACGCCTGACCCTGCGTCGTCATGCACGCGGAAGCTCCCTCCACCCAATCCTTCCCCTAACCAGTGCATTTGCCATACATGGTAGAAGATAAACACGAAGGCGATGACGCCGGTGATCCGCTGTAGCGTGTATCGGATGTTGCTCCCATAGCGGTACTGCTGGGCGTTGGATTGGCCGGTGAAAATAATCTGAAAGCCCAACAAGGAATGGAACAAGAGCGGTAGGAAGATTCCGACGATTTCCACCGGCACCAACAGTGGACCGAGCGCGTGAATTCGTTCGACGGAGCGTTGGAACTCTGCCCCGGCAGGTCCCGGCGCCAGCACCGTCGCGTTGGCCGACAAGTGTATGACCAAAAAAACGCCCACCGGCACCAAGCCCGTTAGCGAGTGCAGGCGTCGGAGCAGAAAGTGGTATTTGTCGGCGGTTGGTTCCGCCGCCGCGTTGTGCTCGTGCTCAGTCACGAACGCCTCCCATGTCCCGACCCGCGAACCGACACGCTGATGCCGGTCGACGAGTCTCAGTCATCAAGGGCGCGGATTATAGTGACCGAGCGGGTCAACGCAATCCTAAGGCTGGGCACTCGCGGTGGTGGATTACCCGACCGCAAGCTGCACCACCAGCAGCACCATGGCCGCAGCGGCGCTGCCCAATGCACATCCGAATAGAAATCCGCCAGGGGTGAACGGCGATTGCTTTTGTTTTTGCCGCGGCGTCGGCTGGAAGGGCGCCTTCAGCGGACGAATGACGGAATCCCGTCGTGGCCCGTCGGAGACTGCGGTTGATCGTTCCACGGCCTGGTCCGCCAGCGTGCCCTCGCGCGCCGCTCCGGCCGCAATCAACGGCAGCTCGAGTTGCTGTTGAATCCGCGCTTCCCGTTCGTCGCCCATAAACGCGGCCGAGGGGAAGAATTCGGCGCGACCCCGGATCGGAATAAGCCGCTGCGTCTGCCAGGCGTCGGGCTCGGGGTAAAGATACTCTTCGATCATTTGTTGGGCGTACATTCGCCTGGCTCGGTTCAGATATCGTGTCCGCCGCGCTTTGCCCGCCAAGCCATTGTATCGAGTGTTTTCCATGGATCGACCTCCGTGCCGATTCGGTTTGTTCAACGTCCCAGACAACATCGGATTGTATCGTCCCACCGGACTAAAATCGACAAGCGAATCCAACAACTCATTTTGCGGAAGTAAACCTGGGTGATCTGGGCGGCTCGTGCCTGGCTGAAGACTTTGACCATGCGTTGTGAGGATCATACGATCATCGCGTCGCGGAGGCGTATGGACCTGGAACGGATCGAGCGGGCGGTGCGGGAAATCCTCTTGGCGATCGGCGAGAACGTCGATCGGGAGGGGCTGCGGAGTACACCGAACCGAGTCGCCCGGATGTACCAAGAGCTCTTCAACGGTCTCACTAAGGATCCGAGGGAACACCTCAACACGGCCTTCACCGAGGTCTACGACGAACTGGTCGTCCTGCGAGATATTTCGTTCAACTCGATGTGCGAGCATCACCTGATGCCCTTCGAAGGCGAGGTCCATGTGGCGTATCTCCCCGACGGTCAGGTGGTCGGAATCTCCAAACTCGCCCGCGTGGTGGACGATTTCGCCCACCGGCCTCAGGTGCAGGAGCGGCTTACTTCACAGATCGCCGATTTGCTGATGGAGAAGCTAATGGCCAAGGGCGTCGCCGTGGTGATTCACGCTACGCACACCTGCATGACCTGCCGTGGGATCAAGAAGTCCGGCAGCATCATGGTGACTTCCGCGGTCCGCGGACTCTGCAAGAGCGACGCCCGCACCCGCAGTGAGGTGATGTCGTTGTTACACAGCTAGGCGCGGCGCTCTGATCCCTGACGCCCGTCCAAGCCGGCTTCGCGGAGGATTCCGCCGGCGGTGGCCCAGGTGAGCCAGTTCTCGCACCAATAAACAAGGTTCTTCCACCGTCCATAAGGGGCGTAAATCCGTTCGATTTGCTTGTTCGTCGGTCTGCGGCCGTTGGTGTGCAGTTGGGCCACATGGGCGACCGTCGCGCTGTCGATGGATAGCCGGTCATGGCGACCAAGGAAACCCAGCAAATAATGAGCGCTCGACGGGCCGATGCCATGGATGGAGCGCAACAGGGACAATAGATCGTCACTGCTTACGGCCTGGTCTGATGCCATGACGTCGAGTGATTCCGGATTGAATCGGCCGTCGCATACCCCCCGGCAGAAGCTGAGGATCGACTCCGTTCGATAGCCCAGGCGACAGACCTCGTTGAGATAGCGTTCGCCGGCGCGGAGGATTTCCCGAGGCCCCGGCCAAGCGGTCAGGTTGCGGAAGTGCGGCACATGCGGGCCGAGCTGCGCGATGCGATTGATCATTTTTACGGCCTGGGTCCAATTGACGTTCGTTGCGCAGAGCGCCTTGATGATGTTCTCCGTCATTGAGGCCGAACGAATGAGCCGGCCTCCGCCGATCCGCGGGATCGCTCCGAGCCGCGAATGCCGGGCGCACAACTCGTAGAACCCTGACAGATCGCGATCCAACCCCAAAGTTACTCGGAGTCGGTCGCGAACGCCCTGAAGGACGCCGTCTACAACCTCGCCGCCATCCACCGTAACCGTGAGCTTAGGCGCTCGGCCCTCGACACCGTTTTCGACGACCGAGATGCGGTAGGAGTGCCCTCCGTTACAATCAATGGTCTGAAAGCATCGTCCCCCTTCGGACCAGTTCATCGGGGCGCATTCGTGCCAGCCGTGGCTAAGCACCGTCGCTTTCAGCGAGAACTCCCGAGCGACTCTTAGTTGCAGTGATCCTGTATCCACGCTCGTGCTCCCACACCGCTAATAGATTGGCGGGCACGGTCGCTCAGTTTAGCAAAGTTCGCAACCTTTTGTTCGCCGCCTTTCTGCAAAGTGCTCCTCGATTCCTGTGCGTAACATGTCAGTCAATTTGTTAAACGCACGTAAGCTCACGCGCCACATGGACTTGGGTTCGATCGAATTGATCATACAAGATATAGTGTTTTTGTTTGACAACCGCCGATAAGTGGTGTATTATTAAGTTTGCCCTCCAAAAATGCTGTTGGGCAGCAGAGGGCCACGGAAACCGGCCGAAACGGTGGTTTTCCGGATTCGGATCGAGTAGCCTTGGTAGGGTGCTGTTAGGCTATTCTCCCGAACGGGTATGAACAAAAAATGATCCATTGCCCGGCGAAAACGCCGGTGGAGGCGTAGCGGCTTTATGGCGGAAGCGTTGGTTTCGGGACGTAATCGGAGTGTTACGGATGACACGCGGAAGTCGAATCTTGGGTTCACAGAGAACGCGAAGCGAGTCCTTCGGGCGCGGTACCTGAAGAAGGACGAGCAGGGTCGGTATTCGGAAACGGTCGAGGAATTGTTTCGGCGGGTTGCTAGCGCGGTTGCCGATGCCGAAACGTCTTATAGCTCCGACCCGGCGATTCGCAGCGAGTGGGAGGCCCGTTTTTATGAGCTGATGGTCAGCCGGCGGTTCATGCCCAACAGCCCGACGTTGATGAACGCCGGGCGGGAAATGGGCATGTTGAGCGCGTGTTTCGTGCTCCCCGTCCGCGACAGCATCGGCGAGATTTTCGATTCCATCAAACACACCGCCCTGATCCAGAAAGCCGGTGGCGGCACCGGCTTCGCTTTCGACGAGCTACGCCCCACCGGCGATTATATTAGCAGTTCCGGCGGGACCACCAGCGGTCCGATCTCCTTCTGGCGGGCCTTTAGCGAGGCGACCAACGCCATCCAACAGGGCGCGTTCCGCCGCGGGGCCAACATGGGGATGATGAACATTCATCACCCCGACATCCTCAAATTCCTTCACGCCAAGGAGGACCTCACTCAATTCACGAATTACAACATCTCGGTGAAGGTCAACGACGAGTGGATGGAGGCGTTCCTTAAGGAGCCCAACGGCCCACACGTGGTCAAGAACCCCCGTACGGGTCGCACGTATGTGCTGCCCAAAACTCTGAACATCTGGCATGATGACATTCGCTCGCTCACCGAGATCAAGGCCGGCGAGTTGATTCCGCCGGGCGAGTTCTACACGCGCCAAGATATTTGGGACATCATCCTCAAAAACGCCCACCGCACCGGCGAGCCGGGCGTGGTGTATATTGATCGGATCAACGAGTTCAATCCCACCCCGCACATCGGTCGGATGGAGGCGACGAACCCCTGCGGCGAGCAACCGCTGCTCCCCTATGAGGCGTGCAACCTTGGGAGTATCAACCTGGCCGAGTTTGTGCACGAGGGCCTGGGGGGCGACGCCACAGTCGATTGGGATGCATTGCGGGAAACCGTTCACGAGAGCACGCGCTATCTCGACGACATCATCGATGTCAACAAATACCCGCTTGCGGAGATCGACTCAATCTGCAAAGCCAACCGCAAGATCGGCCTGGGCGTCATGGGCTTCGCCGACGCCCTCTACAAGCTGGGCGTCGCTTACGACAGCGAGGAGGGCGTGGAATGGGGAGAACGATTCATGAAGTTGGTGGACGACGAGTCCCACCAATACAGCGAAAAGTTAGCCAATGAACGAGGTGTGTTTCCGAACTGGAAGGGGAGCATTTACGACACGAAATATCACCGCCCGATGCGCAACGCGACGTGCACCACGGTGGCGCCGACCGGGACGATCAGCATCATTGCCGGCTGCACGGGCGGCATCGAGCCGCTCTACAGTCTGGCGTTTTTCCGCAACGTGCTGAAAGGACAGAACGAGGGGCAAGCCCCCATGGTGGAGATTAATTCGATCTTTGAATCCGTGGCGCGGCGGGATGGTTTCTTTAGCGAGGGATTGATGGAGCAGCTTGCCACGGATGGCACCCTCGCTAATTCGGCGGACGTGCCGGAAGAGGTCAAGCGCGTGTTTGTGTGCGCCCATGACGTGGCCCCGGTGTGGCACATGCGGATGCAAGCCGCCTTTCAGAAACATTGCGATGCGTCGATATCCAAGACCATCAACTTCCCCGAGACGGCGACGGTTGAGGACGTGTCGGTCATTTATCGCCTGGCTTACGACTTGCGCTGCAAGGGCGTGACCGTCTATCGAAACGGATGCCGCCGGCATCAGCCGATGGCCCTGAAGAACAGCGACAAAGCCCACGCCGCCGCCGTGGCGGTCGTGGAAGAATGCGCGGCTGCGCAGCACAAGCCGCTCGAGCCGGCAACCTTGCCGGAAATCAGCAGCGGCATCCGTGTCCGCCAGCTTACTCCGTTTGGCAACATGCACATCAACATCACCGTGGATCCGCGGACCGATCGTGAGATGGAAGTGTTCGCCCAACTTGGGAAAGGCGGCGACTTGGCAAACAGTGATCTGGAGGCGATCTGCCGCATGATCAGTTTGTGGTTGCGGTCCGGCGGCACACTGAAGCACGTCGTGAATCAGCTTCACTCGATCGGATCCAGCCTGCAAGTCTCTACCAAAGAAGGCAAAATCATGAGCCTTGGGGACGGATTGGCCCGAGGCCTCAAACGCTATTTGGAAGCCAAGAGAGAGTGTGGACTAAAGGCTTTGCTCCTTGGCGAAGCGACGATCGACGCCTCGGGCCGACCTCAATTTCTCAAGGCCAAAGGGTCGAACGGTAACGGAAACGGCCACGGAAATGGTCACCGAGAAGGCGAAATCGTCAATGACAAGGTGGTCGAGCGGCTTGGTAACCCAGCTTTATCGCGGTTCGAGGCACATGGAATGCAGTGGCAACAGACACAGTATAAAGTACGCTGCCCAGATTGCCAGGGTGAGTTGAGGTTTAGCGAAGGATGCATGACGTGCGATGGATGCGGTTTCTCCAAATGCTAACCTTGATGTAATGTCCGGTAAGATTGCGTTTTTTCTGCAGATTTTCTTGATTTGGCGGGTATAATTGTGTTGACGAACGAAAGCCGGAGGGTACATTGTGCCGATAGATAGGGCGCCTGTGGGTACGGGCTTGCCGAGGCGGAACAAAACGCGAATTCGGACGTACGAAAAGAGGATTATAGAGGAGGTCGCGGCTAAGGTCGAGTATAACGAGTAGTATCAGGCTTCTTTCCCCTCCGGAAAGCACCGTTTCGCCTTAGGGTGAGCGGTGCTTTCTTTTTTACGGCTATTTTCAATGGCAAACCCTAGGCTTAGACAATAAAATGGCGGTACCATCAAAGGTTTTCGCTCAATCGTTCGCCATGTTGCGGTCTAGCGGTTCGCTGCTATACTGGCTAGGCTCAGGCTTGGTTACGTTCGCGTAGGCAGGTCGTACGTAAGGCAGGAAATATTGGCCTCGACAGTGGGAGGACGCGATGTCCGTCCGGATTAAGCTTAAGAAAGTGGGTCGCCGACACCGTCCGTCGTATCGGTTGACGGCTGTCGATCGTCGGCGCTCGCGGGACAGCAAAGTCATCGAGGAACTGGGGAGCTATAATCCGGTGCATCCTCGCGAAGACCAGCAAGTCGCTCTCAATCGCGAGCGAATCGAGTACTGGCTCAGCGTCGGGGCGTTGCCCACCGACACGGTGCGGCGGCTGTTGCAGAAGGCCGGAATCATTGGGGAGTCAGCGTAGCGTTGGGTAGCAAACGTCATGCGGATCGATGTATTGACACTCTTCCCGGAGTTGTTCGAGCCGTACGTTGCGTGCAGCATCGTCGGCCGGGCCGTTGCGCAGGGGATTGTTTCGATCCAATGCACGAGCTTCCGTGACTTCGCCCGTGATAGACATCGCAGCGTAGACGACCGTCCGTTCGGCGGCGGGCCAGGCATGGTATTCATGTGCGGTCCGGTGTTCGATGCTTTGGAGCATGTCGAGGCCCAAAGCGAAACGAAAGCGCTTCGAATTCTACTGAGTCCCCAAGGCGAGAAGCTGACCCAAGGTTTGGTTTCGGAGTTTGCGGAAGCACCGCGGCTGGTGCTTTTGTGCGGGCATTATGAGGGGTTTGACGAGCGGATTCGGACGGGGATCGCGGCGCGAGAGATTTCGATCGGGGATTACGTCCTGTCGGGCGGCGAGCCGGCGGCGATGGTGTTGATCGACGCGGTGGTGCGTTTGTTGCCTGGGGCATTGGGGGACGAGGCGTCCGCCGCGGACGAATCGTTTTCCGACGGGACGCTGGAGTACCCGCAGTTCACCCGGCCGCGAGAGTTTCGGGGCATGGAAGTCCCCGAGGTGTTGCTGTCCGGCGATCACGGCAAGATCGCCGCGTGGCGTCGAGAGCAGTCGCTGGAACGTACGTTGGAGCGCCGACCGGATTTGCTCGAGGGGCGACAACGCAACGGTTGACCGACTAGAAAGTCGGTCCCATGGCAGGAATGCCGCGGCCCGGGATAGACTTCGTAGAACGTGGAGTGGTGCGATGAGTCAGCAATTGATGAACCTAGTGGAGAAGCCGTATCTGAAGGACTCACCGCCCGAGTTCCATGTCGGCGACACGGTGGATGTGCAATGTCGGATCGTGGAGGGCGAGAAAGAGCGCATTCAGATTTTCAACGGAATTGTCATCGCCCATCAGGGGCGAGGGATCAACGAAACCTTCACCGTCCGGCGGATCGTGGGCAACGAAGGCGTGGAGCGAAAGTATTTGGTCCATTCTCCGGGGGTGGTGGATGTGAAGGTTCGCCGCCGCGGACGGGTGCGTCGGGCGAAGCTGTACTATCTCCGGCAGAGGATCGGAAAGGCCCGCAAGCTGCGTGAACTTCGCATTCATCACAAGAAGGCTGCGGAGCCTGCGGAGTTGGCGACATCGGCCGCCTAGCGGGCACCTCGCGTTGGGCATCCAAGGCGAACGGGCCGCCGCCCGGTATTTGCGGCGCCGCCGCTATCGCATCCTGGCCCGCAATTACCGCTGCATTGCCGGTGAGATTGACCTCATCGCGTCGCAAGCCGCTACCATCGTTTTCGTCGAAGTGAAGACTCGCCAACCGGACGAGGGGCAGAGCGACCGATTGCCCGTAGGTGTTGAACAGCGCGGTCGAATCGGACGAGCGGCCCGATACTTCATGGCCCATCCCGCGGCAGCGGATCGGCCTTACCGATTCGATGTCATCTCCGTGGCATTCTCAAGCCGTGGAAAACCGCGGATTGAACACTATGAGGATGCATTTCAACCGGTTCGTACCTAACTCCTTGCATACCTCTCCCGCCTGGACATCCGTTGAAGTCGCGGCGAGCTGCGGATATGATTGTGCAATATGAACTTTGAAACCCTACGTGACCAGGTTCGCAAACAGCCTTTTGAGCCATTCAGGGTCTATCTGTCTGACGGGTCACACTATGACGTCCGCCATCCCGAAATGTTCGCCGTGACTCGGCGTGACGTGGCCGTTCCACTCGGGCCGCGAAAGGGCGAAGCCGCGGATCGATTGGCGATTTGCGATCCGCTCCACATCGTGCGCGTCGAACCAATCAACGGAAGGGCCGCACGGCGACGTCTGCGTCGCAAATGAGGTAACTCTATGCGCTTTAATGAGCTTTACAGTGTGTTGCACAAGGTGCCGTTCAGGCCCTTCCGGATTCAACTCACAAACGGACAATCGTATGTTATTCGGCATCCCGACTTTGCGTGGTTGAAGCGCACAAGCATCCTCATCGGCTTGGCTTCCGGCCACGATGACATCCCAGATGACCACACCGAGTGCGACCTTCTCCATGTCGTGGCCATTGAACCCGCGAGTGGACCGCGACGCCGCAACGGGGCACGCCGAAAGAAACGTCCACAGTAGTCTGTCCAGGAATACGGCACGTCGGAAACAGCGATGGGTCTGATCGACTCTCATGCTCACCTGACGTACCCGGAATTCGAGGGGCGGATGGAGGACGTGCTCGCTCGATGCCGTGAGGCCGGTGTCGACCGGGTCATCACCATCGGCACGAACCTGTCCGATGCGCGGAAGGCGATCGAACTATCCGAACGCTACTCATCGCGCATCCATGCGGCGATCGGTTTTCACCCTCATGAGGCTGACAAGGTCAGCGAAGCTGATTTCACGACGATGGCCCAACTGTGGGAGGACAAGCGGGTCGTGGCCTTTGGGGAAATGGGGCTGGATTACCACTACGACTTCGCCGATCGCGGGAACCAGAAGCGAGTGTTTGCTTGCCAGCTTGAGCTCGCCCGGAGTCGCGGGAAAGCGCTCATTATCCATTGCCGCGAGGCCATTGTGGACGCCGTTGCCATGCTCGTTGAGCACGGGTTTGCGAATCAATCTGTCGTTTTCCATTGCTTTACGGGAACGAAGGCGGAGGCCGACCGAATCGCGGAACACGGGTGGAGAATCTCGTTTACTGGAATCGTCACCTTCCCCAAGTCCGGCGAACTGCGGGAAATTGCAAGGCGGTACCCGGCCGATCAGTTGATGGTGGAGACGGACTCGCCGTATCTATCGCCGGTGCCGGTTCGCGGCGTGCGGCCGAATGAGCCGTCGCACGTCGCGCATATCGCGCGGTTTCTGGCCGATCTACGCGATGTCCCATATCCCGAACTGGTCGAACAGACGTCCGCGAATACGAAGCTCTTTTTTGGCTTGAGATAGGGGGGGCGTCAAAGGTTTTCGACGAATAGGGCCTTGCCGCGCAGGGTGCGCATGTTGGTTCGCACGGACTCGGCCACCTTTTCCGCGTTGGCGATGCCCTCGATTACGACCAAACGATCGGACACGTCGGTCGAGAGCAACGACACCGTCCCCACTCCGAATACTCGATCCAGCAGCGTTTTTTCCAAACGCACGTCGTCGACGCGGATCAGCTCGGTCTGGTCGATGGTCTGACTGAGGATTCCGCGCTCGATGAAGAGCCGTTGCGAAGTCAGCCGGTAGCGACGACTGATGATGCGGAAAAAGATGGGAACAATGAAGATCAGCGCGGAAACCACGACACAGGCCAGCACCAACGCAATTACCCAGGCCAGTCCGGACCATTTTTGGACGGATGCAATCCAACCGATCAAGGCCGCGAAGAGTATGTTGGCGACGACCCACAAACTCATCCGCCCGGCGTAATGCTTCCAGCTCGTTCGCCCGGACCACAGTTCGGTTTCCGGCGTTGCGGGCTGGGTGGTTCCTGCCGCGCCGGCCTCCGGCGCGAATTTCGAGGTCGGGGTGTCTGAGGAGGCTTTCACTTCCATGGGTTCACTCCTTGGGCCGAAGATATCATAACGGATTAGAGGCGGGCTTGCACCATGCCGGTTACGCTGCTTCCTCAGCGGTGTTAAGATATCCAGGATGATCGTCACTATCGATGGACCGGCCGGGTCAGGGAAGTCCACGGCCGCCCGGAAGCTCGCGGCCCGGTTGGGAATCGCTTACCTCGACACCGGGGCCATGTATCGTGCGATTGCTTACGAAGCGCTTCGGCGAGGTATTGATTTCAGCGATGAGAGTGCCGTCGTCGAGGTCGCCCAGTCGATTCGCCTTGATATGGATTGCGGGCCAACTCACACCCGCGTCAGGGTCAATGGCCACGACGTGAGTGAGGCGATCCGAACCATGGCGGTTAGCGCCGTAACGTCACAAGTTGCTCGGAATCAAGCCGTCCGCAAACTTCTCGTTGAGGATCAACGTAAGGTCGGTGAGCGCCTCGGGTCATTCGTCACCGAGGGTCGCGACCAGGGAAGCGTGGTCTTTCCCAAGGCCGACATGAAGTTCGTACTCCAGGCAACCCTCCGGCGTCGGAGCGAACGGCGTTACCAGGAACTGGTCGCCGACGGTGAAAACGTACAAATTGAAGAGGTGATGGATAATCTTGCGGCGCGCGACCAAGTGGACGCCAAGCAATGGGAGCCCTTACTTACGTCTAATATCGCGATCGTTATTGATACCACTCATATGACTATTTTGGAAGTAGTGGATCGAATGGAAGAATGCATCAAGGCATCGTTGCGTCGGCGAGCATCCAACTGATCACGCCTCATCGCAATCAAGGGTGGGTAGCTTGTGTACAAGTTCTGGTTCGCGCGGAGGGATGCGCGCGGTTTGACGGATTTATGGGATGCGGGTAGGGTAAAATGGGCGGAAAGCGTGGTTTTTCTAGGAACTTCACACCTAGTCCTTGCCGGGCAAGTTCGCTCGGAGGTCACTGATGCCGAGTTTTAGTTATAAGGCGGTTAGCGGTGCGGGAAAACACGTCGCGGGCGTGCTGACGGCCGAGAATTATCTCGTCGCCCTGCGTTTGCTTGAAGAGCAGGCCCTTTACCCGATCCATGTGGCCGAAGGGGTGGAGGCGGGCGGGTTTTCGTTTGGCCGACGGAGACGAGTCAAGTCGTCCCACCTAACTACTTTCTATAGTCAGCTCGCCGATCTGCTCAAAGCAGGCGTACCCATGATGCGTGCTTTAGATGTGCTATCCGGCCAGGGTTCGCAGGGGGCGATGGCAATGATGGTCAAGGAGCTGCGCGAGGACGTGGCCGGGGGTATGTCCCTGGGCGACGCCATGGCGAAACACCCGCGCGTCTTTTCCCCGCTGCATTCCTCCATGACTCGCGCGGGCGAGCAGGGAGGTTTCCTTGAAGATGTGTTGCACCGCATCGCGATTTTCTGCGAAAAACAGGATGAGCTGCGCAACAAAGTTGTAGGGGCGATGATCTACCCCGCAATCCTTGTCTTCGCGGGGAGCGGGGTGGTGTTGTTGCTGCTTACCGTAGTGGTGCCCAAGTTGCGGGAGCATCTTCGACCGGAGACGTTTAACATTTTGACGAAGGGGGTGTTTGGGGTTTGCGACTTGCTTCGCGATCACTGGATTGCCCTGCTGATGCTGGCGTTCGCGGTCCTTTTCGGGTTGTCGACCTGGGTGAAGACGGCGGCCGGTCGGCGGGTGTTCGAGCGATTCAAACTTCGCGCCCCGGTGATGGGCAAGATCGTGACCATGGTGGCCATCTGCCGGTTCTGTCGAATCCTGGGCACGATGCTGCACAACGGCGTGCCCATCCTGCAAGCGTTGAAGATTTCCAAGGATTCCGCCGGCAACACGATACTTGCCAAGTCGATCGAGGAGGCGGCGGACAGCGTGAAGAAAGGGGCGGCCCTTTCCGCGCCGCTGCGGGAATCGGGGCTTTTTCCGCTGACGGTTTTGGACATGATCGCGGTGGCGGAGGAGAGCAATAATCTCGAGACGGTGCTGGTGCAGATTGCGGATACGAACGAGGCCCGGACGGCCCGGTCCATCGAGTTGGGCGTTCGCATTTTGGAGCCGGTGCTTTTGTTGGTCATGGCCTTGGTGGTGTTTTGCATCGCGGTGGCGTTGCTGCTGCCGATTCTCACGATGGGATCCGCAGTGCGATGACTATGCGCAATGTCGAATGGCGAATAGCGAATGTCGAATGAGAGGAACAGTGCAATGCGACGAAAAGTGTATCGAAGGCGATCGGCGTTTACGTTGATCGAGGTGTTGCTGGTGGCGGGAATCCTGGCGGTGCTCGCGGCGTTTATTGTCCCGAACCTGTTCGGACAGGCGACCAAAGCGAAGATCGATATCTCCAAGGCGGCGGTGCTGCGCAACGGTTCCATTGCCAAGGCGCTGGAGAGCTACAAATGGGACATGGGCAAGTACCCGGACACGGATGAGGGATTGGCGGCGTTGTTTCAGTCCAAGGACAAAAAGAAGGACGACGAGCGCTACAACGGACCGTATATGGACGGAGTCTTCGAGCAGCTCAAGGACCCGTGGGGTAATCCTTATGAGTACCGCTTTCCAGGAGATATCAATGAGGAATTGTACGATCTGTGGTGCCGGGGTCCGGACGGCAAAGACGACGGAGGCAAGGAAGGAAGCGACGACATCAAGAATTGGATTGAGAAGTAGGAGTAGGACGTGGATTGCCAATTGACAATGTCCGATTGCCAATTGGGAACGACGGACTACCGTCTTTCATTGGTCAATCGACAATCGTCAATTGGCAATTGGCGTTTGCCGCGAGTTTCCTTGCTCGGTACGCCTCCTCCGACCCTCCGGGGCGGGGGGATGATGGGGCTTGAAACCGGGGGTTGCGTTTCGCTTCACCCCCGGCCACTTTCGTTCGCCCCTTCGGGGCGAAAAGACGCTACCTTCCGTCCCGGTGGCGTGAAAACGGGTGAACGGATACCAGTCTTTAGAAAGACGTTACCTCAAGCTTCACGTGCGTTCACGCTCCTGGAAGTAACGCTGGTGGTCGGGCTATTGGTGGCCATCAGCGCCATTGCCATACCCAATTTTGTTCGACAAATCGAGCGCGAGGAATTGCCGGGTTCGGGGAGGCAGCTTCGCTCGTTGCTATCACTGGTCCGGGCCAACGCCTCGTTCGAGGGGAAGCGCTATCGGGTCCGGTTTCCTAAAGAGGACGAGAAAGACGCGCTGGGCGGCGACCAGCAACCGCTGATCGAACGGGAGGATGATCCCATTCGCGACCCGGAGGTGTTCCACGAGGTGACGGCCCCGTGGGCCGTCGGAAAAACGCTGTTGGGGAAGGTGTGGTGCGTGGAGACGCGGCTGGGGCGGCCCACCATTGACGATCTGCGCGAGCGGCGTGAGCAGATTACTGAAATTTCAGACGAGATGCTGCGTTCTCCCGAGGATTTCGAGCCGGAATATCCTCCTCTGTACATCGAGCCGGACGGAAGTTCGGAGTGGGGGACGTTTACGCTGACCAACGCGCCGCGGGGCACGGCGTTCGACGAGCTGGAAGAGCATCCGCGGATCGACCTGATTGTGGAGGGGACGACGGGTTCGGCGTGGATGCAGCGCCCGTTCTACGACGAAGAATTGGACCTGTTCGAGGAGAAAGGTTGGCCCGCTGTCCTGCGGCAAGACTTTCTCGATCCGCGCGAGCTGACCGAAAACGACGTGCTCGAACTACGTGAGATTACGATCCGACCATGAACCGTTTCCGAACATCAAATGGCCGGGCAAACTTCCTGGGACGCGGGCCCTTGGTCAGAGCACGGGGCGCAGGCCCGGTGACCTTTTTCGGCCCTGTCCGCGGACTAGCGCCCGCGGCTCTGATCGGTTCGCTTGTCCGTCCGCGCGGGCTTAAGCCTGCGGCTCGCAGTGGTTATGTACTGTTGGAGACGGTCATCGCCACGGGTCTGTTGATCGTGGGGCTTGCGGTGCTCGGGGCACAGATTCAGGACTCCCAGACCGCCATCCGGCACATGCGCCTGCGCCTTCGGGCCATGACGCTCGCCGAACAGCAACTCGCCGAATTGGATCTCGGATTGATCGAGCTGGATTCCGTCGACGAAGTGCAAGAGGGGGACTTCGGGCCTCGCTACCCTGATTTCGGATGGCGATTGGTTACTGAGCCGACCGCAATCGAGGGCTTGTATCGCTTGACCGTGGAGATTCTTCACCTTTTGCGCGATGGCGCCTACAAAGAGGACGATTTCGACTATGAGTACGCGGACACGGTCTTCACGACCTATGCCCTCCGTCCCGCCCCGCAGGCGCTCGATCTGGGCGTCGATTTCGGACTCAGTGACGAAGAATTTGCGAGCGTAAGTGAAAAGCTAAGCAACGCGGGCGTTCCGGGCTTGGATGCTCAATCGTTCGATCCCACGATCCTGGCCAAGCTGGACTTTGAGCAGTTGGTCGAAGTACTGCCGGTCGTGCTCGACGCCCTTGGCATGGAACTCGGCGATTTGGAGGCCATGATACCGGCCGAGGTCTTGGAGGACCTTAAGAAAAGCGGAATCCTCGATGAAGCGGGCGGGGCCAAAATGCTCGAGGGGGAGGGCGGTTGAGCGACCGAGCAACAAAGCAACATAGACCCGTTACGCGACGGCAGGCCGTAACGCTGCTGGAAATCCTTTTGGCGATGAGTCTTCTGGTAACGCTTACCTCGATGACCTATTGGTTCTATTCGTCGTCGCTGGAGACGAATCAGAAGGGAACGATGGAGGCGGACAAGCTGCGCCTGGCGCGAGTGGTGTTGGATCGCATCACAACGGAGATTCGACAGGCCAGCTCCTCGACTTCCGAGGACCACGTGGGCATCCGCGGCGAAAAAGAGAGCATCGCCGTTTCCACGCTTCGCGTTCCCACCAAAGAACTGTCCAAGAAGCGGTCGTCTCGCGAGGAACCCCCGCCGGCGGAGTTCGACCTGGTCGCGGTGCAATACAAGATCGCCCGTCACCCGGACGTCCTGCACGACGACGGGTACGAAATGCCGCTGGGCTTGGCGCGGATCGAAGTGCTGATCCCTCGTGCCGTGGCGCCGGGTTTGTACGAAACGGATCAGGCTGAGCAGCCCGCCGAGGAATCGCCGGTGAACGAGGCGCCGCCGGAAGAGGCGTTTCTGGATCAGCTTTTCCCGGAGGAGGGGGCCGAGGATGGAGACGTTTCCCTGGGACCGGACATCAACTGGGAGGAACTTTATGCTCCCGAAATCCGGTTTCTTCGATTCTGCTACTTCGACGGTTACACATGGTGGGACGACTGGCAGGTTTCGGGCGAGAACCCGCTGCCGCAACTCGTTCAGGTCACGATCGGGTTTGAGATGCATCCTCCATGCGGCGAGGATTTCGGCCAGGACGAGACCAACGAGGAGTTCTGCGAGTGCCTCAACAAGGACCCGGTGGATTGTGCGCCGCTGCCCAAGGACCAGTATTCAACCGTCGTGCGCGTCTCGGGGGCCGATCCGCTCTTTCGCTCCCGCGTCACCCGTGAGGGCCAATCCGTGATCGACCAGCTAGCGACGACGGAGACCGACGGCCAAGGCGGAGAGCCGTAAATGGCTAGTGCTCCGATGCAGCAAGAGTTTCGGGTGGCACGCTCAAGCGAAGCTTGGGGGTGGTGCTTGCCCGCCGAGGCCACGGCCATACGACGGCATACGGCGCCGTCGCTTGACCGTGCCACCCCCCAAGACAAGCTGCGATGCCGCACAAAGCACGCTCGGGCGGTTATCTTGCCGGTGGTGTTGTTCGTGCTCCTGCTGTTGGGGTTGCTGGGAGCGATGTTTTCATTCCGCATCCATGCCGACGTGTCTGCAACGCGCGTCATCGGAGACCGGTTGCAGACCCGTCTCGCGGCCGAGGCGGGCGTCGAAGCTGTGAAGCTTATGCTGCGGACGGCGCGTTTCGACCCTACCCAGTGGTACCACAATCCCGACGCCTTCCACCGCATACTGGTCTGGGCCCACGGGACGGACCCTTCGACAGCCGGGACCAATGAAGAGTTTAAGGACGCCAAGGCTTTTCGTTTCAGCATTGTGGCGGACGATCCCTCGGATGACGAACAGTACATTCGCTTCGGCGTGACCGATGAGGCGTCCAAGCTCAATCTGAATTCAGCGACCGCCGGACAATTGCTCAACCTCGTCGAATCGATCGTCCTCGGTCAAGAGGAAGCGGATGGCGTCGATCCGCAAGCGCTTGTAGATGCGATCGTCGATTGGCGCGATGCGGACTCCACCCCGACGGGCGAGGCCGGTGATACAGAGGAAGGATACTACCTCTCGCTGGACAAACCTTATCGCGTCAAGAACGGGCCGTTTTCCAGCATCGAAGAACTGCTGTTGGTCAAAGGCATCACCGGAAATATACTTTTCGGCGAGGACTTCGATCGCAACGGTCTGTTGACTCCCAATGAAGATGACGGCGACATCGCGTTTCCGCCGGACAACCAAGACGGGGTCCTCAACCGAGGGCTTTACCCTTACCTGACGGTGGTGTCGTACGAAAGCAACACGAGCAACGACAATCACCCGCGTATCTACATGTTCGGCGACGAGGCCACGCTCAAGAAGGATTTGGAGCAGGTTTTCCCGAATGATGCGGAAACAATCAAATTCATCGTTGCCGTGACCCGGGCCGGACCCGGTGCCTCGGGTGCGGGAGGAAGAGCGCCGCTGTCAGGTGAAAAGCCGCCGACCGCTCCCGGCGTTGCACCGAGTCCGCAGGAACCGGGCGCCCTACCATCCGCCCAGCCGCCGGCGGGCGCTCCCCCGGCCGGCGTCAAGGGCGGAAAAAAGCCCCCTGCGGTGCAGCCGGCACCCGGCCGTCCGCCCCGGCCTAAGTTTCCTCCCAAACCTGTTGGGAAGCAGGCCATTGGAATGAAGCAGCGGGATGCGGACGGCGCTCCCAGTGCTGAAAACCCGCAACAGTTTGGAGTTAGCGGCGGCAAGGACGGCAAGTCGCCGCCGCCGGGTGCGACCGGCACCGGTCAGGCCGCTCCCGTGACAACGGCGGCGTCCACCGGCGAGGAATCGGAACCCGGCGCCCAAGCGGGCGGCGAACTGGAAGAAAAACCACCTGGTGGTACGGAAGGCGGCGAGGGCGGAACCGGCGTCGAACCGATCCGATCACCGGCGTCGCTGCTTCGCCCGCGCAAAATCGGAACGACGCACGAGGAGCCGAGTCCGCTGACGGTCGAACAACTGCCGTTGTTGATGGACCGGTTGTCAACGCGGCGGCCGACGGAGCGGCGCCTCACCGGCCTTATCAATGTTAATACGGCCCCTCGGCAGGTATTGGAAAGCCTCGGGGAGCTGAATGGGGAACAGATTCAGAGCATCCTCGCCATGCGCGAGACGCTCGACTCCGAAACGATGTCGACGCCGGCGTGGCTGGTGACGGAGGGGGCCGTGGATGTAGAGACGTTTGACAAGATCGCCTCGTACGTCACTTCGCGAAGCCAACAATTCTCGATTGAATCTTTGGGCTACGGAGATCATATTGGCATGGTCACGCGGCTGCAGGTGGTGCTGGATATGGTGGGACCTATAGCACAGACGATCTATTACCGCGACCTGAGCTATCTGGGCGGCAGCTATCCGATCCGCGAAGAAGATAAGGAGCAGGTCCGTGGCCGGTAGAACGCCGCCGAAAAGAATCGTGGCCGTCGATTGGGACACGCGCACGCTGCGTATTGTCCATGCCGTGCTTGGAAAGCGGGGAGTGAAAATCGACCGTCTGCTTTCGGCCGCGATTTCGCCGGACCTGGATCTTGCGGTCCCGGAACAGTTGGGACGCCACATCCGGCGGGTGCTGGACCAGGAAGGGATCCATACCAAACATGCAACCATCGACATTCCCCGCGATCAGGCCATTCTCAAGACGCTATCGCTTCCGTCACTTCCGTCGGACGAGTTGGCGGGGATGGTGGGCATTCAGATCGCCAAGGAGTTGCCGTTTCCGGCGAGTGAAGCGGTGATCGACTTTGCGGTTCCGCCGTTCGCGGCATCGGCAACCACGTCGGACGTGTTGGTCGCCGCGGTACGCCGCGAGGTCGTGCAACAATACGAATCGACATTTGAGGTGGCGGGCCTGAAGCTGGACCGCGTCGGGCTGCGTCCTTATGCGAACACGGTTGCGGTATGCGAGTTGCTAAAACATGCGTTGCCGGAGCGGGTGATGTTCATTGACGTGCGGCCCTCGCTGACGGAAATCGATGTCATTCACAACGGGTCGCTGACGTTCTCGCGGGCAGCGTCGGTGATGATTCATCAGGGCGCGCGGGAACAGGGCGAGCACCCGCGTTTTTCGATCGTTCGCGAAGGGGGGTCGGGCGAGGCACACGCGGCGATGACTTTGGACACCGTGGAGCCTCTTCGCCTCGGCGACACCGAGTCCATGATTCATTCTTTGATGGTGGAGGTGACGCGTTCGATCGAGGCCTATCGGGCCAACGACGCGGGAGCGACCATTGACCACGCGGTCATTGCGGGCGACCTCGGCGTCGAGGAGATGCTGGCGGAAGCGGTTCAAAAACGACTCGGAATCACAACGGAGCTTTACAATCCGGCGGCGTCGTTCGGCTGGGAGCCGGACGAAGGGGCCGGAGCATCGGCTTTTGCATCCACTTTGGGGTTGGTGGTGGGGCACTCGTACGACCAAGCGCTACATTTCGATTTTTTGCACCCCAAGAAGCGTGTCTCGCAGACCCAGGAGCGGTTGAAAAAAGCGCCGCTGGTGGCGGCGGTGGCGGTGTTGTTCGTGGCTGCAGGGGGGATCGCCTTCGCCAAGTTCACGGCGCCCGACCGGAAGGCACTGGCGAGGATCGAGAGTTCGATCCAAGAGCTGGAGGGCAGGCGCGCCGACAACAAGAAATTCCTGGATGTGATGGACCGAATCCGAGAATTCGACGGGGAGCAGCACGTTTGGGTCGACGTGCTGTACGACGTTTTCTACGTTATCCCCACCAACGAGGAATTGGTGATCAACCATTTGGAAATGAATCAGTCGGAGAGCCGGTTGGTACTGAAGACCAAGGCCAAGAACCGCGATACGGCGACGACCGCGGTTCGAGGCCTCAACGAGTTCCGGCGTGAGGGGAAGGACCGCCCGAGGTTCAAGACCAGCATCGGCCCACAATCGGAAAAAAGGGGGGAGAAGTATCCGTACGTGCAGGACCTACGGATCACGGTGCTTCGAGATGACGCGGTGAAAAAGGGACCGGCGAAACCGAAGACCTCCGGCTGAAGACCACTGCTGACACAGCAGTGGCACAATGCCCGAAGTGACGGAGTCGTGGAACGAAAAGATGGATCGACGGACTATAATCTTGATGAGCGCGTTCGCCGTGCTGATCGGTGGGGGATTGGTCCGTGGAGTCGTCTACCCTACTTGGATTCTTCCGCTGCTGACGCTCGACGAACGCATCGCGGAACGTCAAAAGGTGCTGGACGTGCTGGAGGCGCAGGAGGCGGCAGTGCAGCAGGCGCGGCATGAGTACAGGGCGCTGGTCGCGCGGGCCGGCTCGTTCGACGTGGGCAAGGTGGAAACAGACGTGCGCGATCGGCTCAATCGCTTGATCGAGAAGCAACATTTGCAGGAGGCGTCGGTGACCCCGAGCCGACCCGTGGAGGACCGCAAGACGGGGCTTTGGTCGACGGCGATTTCAGTGTCCGCGACGGGCACGCTGGATTCGACCATCGCGTTTTTGAAGGACCTCGCGGAGCTCCCCTACATCGCGCGAGTCGGGAACCCGGTCCTGTCACCGGTGGGCGGGGCACGAAAAGGCGCTAAACAGGACCTCTTCAGCCTGAGGGTCCCGGTGGACTTTCTGGTCCTGCCGCAAAACCGGGTGGTCGGGAGCATCCGCGAAACGGACCTGACGCACCCCGACACATACATTCGTCACCAGAGCCGCAACTATGTGGATATTTGGAACAAGAAGCCGTTTTCGGAATACGTTCCGCCGATCCCGCTGCGGGCGACGGTGGCGCGAACCTACAACGTGGAGAAAGGCCAGCCGGTCACCCTCGAAGGGGCGGTGGGCGGCGGCGATGGTGAATACAAACATCACTGGTCACCAACGGAGGGGCTAAGCGATCCGACGTCGCTGCGTCCGACGCTGGACACCAGCAAAGCCGATACGAAGACTTACACCCTCACTGTCACGGACGGCAGCGGAGGGACCTCCGAGGCCGTCACCACGGTCACAGTGCGCGAGCCGCCTCCGCCGGAACCAGTCGCCCAAAAGAACCCAGCTCCGCCACCGCCGCCGCCTCCGGGTCCCAAGCGCTGGCCCGACGGGCGAAACATGACCATCGCCATGGCTCTACTTCGCACATTGGGTCCGGAACGGCTGGACGAATTCATGGTGTACAACAATAGATCCAGGCAGACGGACTATTATAAGGTCGGCGACGAGTTTGACGGCGGGGAGCTCGTTTTCGTGCATCAGCGCGGAGGGGTTGTGCGTAGAAATGAGGACTACTATGTGTATCCGATCGGGGTGAGCCTCGATCAACCCATAGAGGCCAAGGCCGCCGACGACTACCCGGAGTTGAAATCCGCGGCGGACAGGATTCGGGAGTCGCGCATGGCTCCACAAGAGCCGAAGCCGGTAGTGCCCGGGGCAGAGCCGTCGTCGGCCGAGGCAGCGGTGAAGGGCAGCGCGGCGGATTCGCCAGGTCAGGCCGCCCCGGAAGAAAAGCCCGTGCAAGGCCCCGAAGCCAAGCAAGCTGAACCCGCCGGCACCCAGGAGAAACCGGTGGAGGCGCAAACGGTTAAGCCGAGGCGTCGTACGAGTAGGCCGCCGCAACCGAAAAGTCTGCCCTAATCGGGCCGTGGCGGTTAAGAGGCAGGAGGAATTCATAATGGAATGCAGACCGATCCGAAGAACACGACGCAGTTTGTGGGTTGCTGTTTTGAATGTAGCCGCGCTGGGTTTTGCCGAAGGCATGCCCTTAGCGCTCGCGCAGCTTCCTGCCCAGCCTCCGACCCGGCCCGCACCGCGGCCGCGCAATCGACCGGGCGCAGCCAAACCACCTGTCCAGCCGCCGCAAACGGATGAGGCAAAGAGCCCAGCCGATGTCGCCGCCGAGACGCCCAAGGAGGCCGAGCAACAGCCGACCCCGCCGCAGCCAACCCCGCCGCGCCCCGTGCGATCGACTCCGGGAAAGACGGCCGAGCCGAGCGATCAAGCGGCTAAGCCGATCACGCCGGATTACGTTGTCGACCCCCCAAGCGGCACGGTCGCACAACCCCAGCCGCAACCGCCGCCAACAGCGGAAGCGCAGAAGAAACCCGATGGATCCGAAATGGACCCGGCCAAACGGATGGAAGAGGCGCGGAAGGCTGCTGCAGAACGAGCCGCCGCGCGGCGTGCTCGAAACGTTCAAGGAGCGGACACGACCGGCAAAACGACTGCGGGCCAGCCCGCTCCGGGTGCAAAGCGCTTGCCTATGGGGGGTGGTTCCGCCGTGGCGACGCCCTCGTCGGGGGAAACGACGGGGCAGTTTGTGCCGGACGACGGACCAACGACACCGATCAACATCGCTCCCGCGGAAAGCGACGTGCCGCCGGAGGCGAGAATGTACGGATTCAGCATCAAGGACGGCACCTACGAGCAGCTCATCGAGGGATTCGCGCGGCAGACGGGGCTGGGCGTCATCGGCGATGCGCCCGAGGACGGCAAGGTGACGTTTGTCAGCACGGAGACATTGACCTTCGAACAGGCGCTGGGAAGAGTTCGGATGCTGCTGTTCCGCTACAAGCCGCACGAGCCGTATTGGATCGTGCGCAACGAAATGAACCTGGAAGTCAGCAAGGTCAATGATATTTACCGAGTGCTTCCGCGCAACAGGATGTTTCGCAGTGTCGAGGAATTTCTGGAGGCCGGCCTTTCGCGCGACGAGCTGGCGTTGGTGGTTTATACGCCGAAGTCGGGTTCGGTAGCGGACCTGAAGCAGGTTCGGGACTGGCTGCCGGACTACGTGCGGGTGACGCCGCTGGAGGACCAAAACAGCGTTACCATTTTTGCGCTGGTCAGCGATATTGAGAAGTACTTGGGGTTGATCGACTTTATTCGGGGGACGCGCACCGACCCGCGTACGCTGCAAAAGATCGAGATCCATCATCTTTTGGCGAGCGATGCGCTCAACCGGTTGCGACAGTTGATGGACATCGATGGGGCGCCGCCGGGCAGGCCCGCGGCGGTGAATCCCAGGCGGGCGACGCGGGAGCCTAGCGCCCTGGACTCGATGCCCGAGGCGCCCATCACGGTGATCGCGGACGACGCCCAGGGAATCCTGTTGGTGCGGGCCATGCAGGTCAAGATCGACGAGATCATGCTGCTGCTGCCCTTTATCGACGTGGATATGTCGGCGCAGTCGCCGGCGCCTGTGGTGGTAAAGTTGCAATACGTCGAGTCGCACGAAATGATCACCACGTTGCAGCAAATCCTTTCCGCCTCGCCGACGCCGCCGGGTTCGCCGACGCCGCCCAAAACAAGAAAGGGTAAGAGGAGCACGCGCGGGCCCGTAGCGGCACCGGGTTCGCCCGGCGCAGGCACTGCTTCGGAGGGCATCACGCTTCTGCCGCACCCCTCCGACAACGCGATCATCGTGCTCGCCGACGAGGAGGGTGTGGCGCGGGTTCGTGAACTGGTAACTCTGTTCGACGTGTCCACGATGATGCAGCCGGTGCGGATTCCCTTGGCCCACGCGGACGCGAATGAGGTGCTCAATATCGTTACGGTTGTTTTGGGCGCAGCCGGCAGGGCGGGTCAACCTGCTTTCGACCGGTTCACGCTGGTGGTCGATCCGTCCGGCGTCGCCATGTGGTTCAGCGGCAACGACCAGGACCTCGCCAGAGTGAAGGACGTGATCGCTACGATCGACATCGCGGAAGAACCGGTCTCACTTCGGGTGGTGTTGTTGAAGCACCAGCAGCCGACGTTTGTATCGAACATGCTGCGGGAGTTTGATGGGAGCATCGCTACGTCCGCGATGCCGGCACCGGCGGGGAGAAAACCAAAGAGGAGGCGCGCCGCGCCGGTTCAGACCTCGAAATTCACGCCGGACGACTCGACGAATCGGTTGTTCATTCTTTGCACGGGGGACGAGTGGGCGCGGTACGAGCCGCTGATAGAGCAGCTCGACCGACCGACGGATGACGGGGAGGTGTTTGTTCGCCTGCCGCTGCAACACGCGGAGCCGAACGCGGCGATCGACCGGCTCGGGGCGATGCTCCCTGACGAGGAGGGCGTTCGGTTCCTAGCGAGCGAGGGGAGCATCCTGGTGGTAGGGGCGAAGCCTGAGCAGCTTGAACGTATCAAGGTGTTTGTCGGCGAAGTGGACAAGCCGTCCCACGTAGAGCAGCGTACCTTCGAGATTCGGTACGCCAATCCGGCGGACGTCAAGTCGGCGATCGAGAGTCTGATCGCGAACATGCCGGTCAAGGCCCCGCAGAAGCCAAGAAAGGGCGGGGCCGGCAAGAGTGTTCCAGGGATGGAAGCGACGGTGTCGGACCAGTTGACCATCGTTCAATTCGGTCAACGCCTCGTGGTCCAGACCACGGCGGCACGGATGGAACAGGTAGCGGCGCTGGTCGCGGAGTTCGACGTCGAGGAGGCGAAGACGGAACTGAAAGTATACGCCGACTTTCCGACGGGTACGAACATTGAAGTTATCTCTGAAACGGTTTCGTCGGTATTCACGGCCATGGGGCGAGGCGGCTCACCGAAGCGGTCGGGAAGGGTAGGGGCGGCGGTGGAAGGGCCCAGGTTTATCCCCCAGCCGGCGTCAGGGCGCTTGGTGGTCATCGCCGAGCCGACGCTGTTTCCGGAGATCGAACGACTACTGACCGTGCTGCGGCATGAGGTGGAGTCGAGGCCCACGGTGGTGGTGTTCGTCGAGGTCAAGTACGCCGATCCCGCGGAGCTGGTGGAAAGCGTGAAGCCGCTGTTGGATATCAAGGTTCGCGGGTTGTTGGAGTCGGGGGAATTGGACGAGGCCGGCGAAGAGGGCGCAACCGCTCCAAAGTTGTCCAAGCGCCGGCTCGCACTGACACAATCCTCCAGTGATCGCTATCACCTATCGCCCGATCCGCGGAACCACCGGATCGTCATTGCAGCACCAATGGTAGTGGTGGAACAAGCGAAGACGCTGATCGCCCAGTTTGACACCCCAAGCGAGAAGCCGGTGTTTAAGACCGTGGAGCTGGCCAACGCTTCGCCGGACGACATGGTCCGCGCGGTGAGGGAGATGTTGGGCCGGCCCGTGGCACGCAAGGTCTCAAGCCCCGGCAAGGGGAAATCGCCGGCCACGCCGGCCGTGGATTTAGGCGGCGGCGACGGGTTGTCGGTCGTCGAGGCGCCGGGCGGCGGCGCCGTGATCCTGCACGGACTGGCCGCGGAAGTCGCTGAAGCCGAGGAGTGGATCAAGCGACTCGACGAGATGTCCACGCGGGGTCGGACCATCAAGGTCTACGAAATTAAGAATGCGGACATGACCAAGCTGTTCGACATGGTGGTGCACGTGGTGGGCAGTTCGTCGGCTGCGGCGGGCGGCAAGGGCGGGCAGCAAGTGCCGCGAGGCGGCGGCAGGAGCGGCGACTCGAAAGACGACGCCGCAGAAGAGTTTACCACGAGTAAAACGTTTGCCGGTGCGGAACTGTACATCCAGGCCGACTTAATCGGGAAGACGATGCTGGTGGCCACCACGCCCGCGAGGGTCTCCGAGATCGACGACATCGTAGCCCAACTGGACGAAAACGAACAGATCGTGGCGGTCATGAAATCGGACCCGCCCGTGCCCAGGATGACCTACGACCTGAAGGAGGCCGATGCTAGCGACGCGAAATGGGCCTTGCAGGACGCGCTCGAGACGATGTGGGAGCCGCGCGATGTACTTCCCCAGGTGGACGGCTTTGGCAATGTGTTGATTGTGCGCTATCCGCACGAGGATCGTTTCGACGATATCCGGGAATTTATCCGCACCTATGCCGACAAGCCCGACCCGGAGAAGACCAAGATCGTGGCCAGGTCCTTTCCCGCTCCGGCGGGTCTTAGCGCTCAAGAAGCGGCGGTTTGGATTAAGTTGAACCACCCCGAGATTATGGTGGACTTGGAGGACACAACTCCCGGCAATGACAAGCCCTACGAGATCATACGGATCCGGCCGCCCCCCCCCAAGAGGGCCCATCCGTGCGTGCTTCCGGGGACGTTTCGGCGGACGACGGACGCGCTATTGGGGGGCATTGCCGGTCGCTTACAACCGGAACCGGAAGACCAACCAATAGAAGACGAAGAAACATTTGAAGACGAGCCGGAGGAGGAATTCGTGCCGATTCCTACGGGCGATGACATGATCCGTCAGGTCTTCACGCCGATTCCCCCTCGCAAGAGCAGCAAAAAGACCGCGGTTCGGGAATCCGGCGAGAGCGACTCCCGCGAACCGTCGCGCGATAAGTCCACTGAAAAAACCGACGACAGAGAGCGGGCCAGGGGAGAAAAGATCGAAATCGAATACGACAACGTAGCCGGCGTGTTCGTGGTCAAGGGGCGAAAGAGCGACGTGGAAGAGGTAGATGAATGGATCGATGAACTCAAGGATGGGATTGAAGACTTTCCGGTCAAAGCCGATATCCGAATCTATCAGGTGCGGTACATCGATGTGTTTTCGGCGCAGGACATCTTGGAGGAGATGTTCAACGCGACCAAGCAGCAACAACAAATGATCCAGCGGCAGCAGCAGCAGTTGTTGCGGCAGCAGCAATTGCAGCAGCGTCTGGGACAGGGACAAGGGCAGCAACCGGCGGGGAAGGGCCAGCAACCCGAGCAAGGGGCCCCCGGCGGAGCGGCCGGACCCGGGGGTCGGCTCGCACAACAACAGGCTTTGCAAGCCCAGGCGGCGGCAGCGCAGCTTCCGCAGTCATCCGTACGTATCTATCCCAACCCGCGCGACCGCACCTTGATCCTGCGAGCGGAGACCAGCCAGTATCCGCAAATCGAGGAGCTCCTGGCCACGATCGATCAGCCCAAGCCCATCGACAGCTTCATGCGGACCTATGCGCTCAAGAACCTCAACGCCACAGAGGTCGAGGAAATCCTGCGGGAGATGCTCGGCATTAGCAGGGAGGGCGGTCGTTCCAAGGGTGCGACCGCCAAGACGCCGGGCGTGGCGGGGTTACCCGGTCCATCGGTATCGCCAAGTGAGCAACTTCCGCAGACCATTTTGCAGGAAACCGTGACCGGGGCGTCACAACTGAACATCGATCCGGCGGACATCAAGCTGTTCAGCAGCGAGGTCTCCAACACGGTGATGGCCATGGCCCCGAAGAAGGCGTTGGACTTCATTGGGGAGCTGATCCAAAAGCTGGAAAGCGAAGACATTCCGCAGCGAACCATCAAGTACTACGAACTGAAACACGCGGACGTGGAGGACGCGGCGGCGTATTTGGAAAGTCACTTTGAGGAGGCGTCCGGCCCGCGGAAGATACGAAGGGGCGGCGGGGATGCCGCGGCCTCGGGTCCGGGTGGAAAGTCGCTCAATGCGCCGAGCTTCGTTGCCTATCCGCGTCTGAATTTTCTGACGGTCCAAGCGACGGCGGTGCAGATCGAGGAGATCGACAGAATCGTGGCGCGGATCGACGTGAGCGGGGGCACGGACAAATGGGAGGACGTGGCCTTGGCACACGCGGACGCGAAACTGGTGGCGGACACGCTGACGCAGATGTTCGCGGATAAGGGCGGAGGGGCCGCAGGCCAATCGAAGGCGACAACCAAAGGCGCGCCCATCCCCAAGTTTATCGGCGAGGTCGGCGGCGGGATCGTCTTGTTCAACGCCCCGGCGAGCCTGAGGGAGCAAGTCCTCGCCACCGTCGCCAAGCTAGAGGAGCAATACAAGGAGACGCGTACGCCGCGGATCATCGAGCTAAAAAACGCGAAGCCTAGTGCGCTCGCCGAAGCGATCGAGGAAGCGTACAACGCGAAGAAGGCGGCGGGGAGGTCGGGCGGACCGATGCCGCCGCGATTTACGGTGACCGCGCACGATCCGACCAAGCGGTTGTTTGTAATCGCCGACGATGAGACCTTCAAAGAAGTCGAGGCGTTGGTGAGGCTTCTGGACGACAAGCCCGGTTCGATTGGGGTGGAGTTTCGCATTTATCCTCTGCAATACGCCAGCGCCAAGTCCGTCCACGCGCAAATGACGAAGCTGTTGAAGGATTACCTCTCGCGCCTTGGTCAGGGGGCCAATACAATCGACGCATTCAGCGTCGAGCCGGATGAACTATCCAACTCGCTGATCGTGCTCGGCGGTCCAACGGTGTTCGGCTTCCTTGAGGAGAACTTGCGGAAGGTGGATACGCCGGAGATGAAGACGAGCCAGCCGGCGTCGCTGATCGTCCCGCTCAACGCCGCAAATGCGTCTGAAGTCGCCCAGAACATCAAGTCTTTGTACGCCGCCAGGGAGCAACCCCTGGGAGTGACCGCTCCGCAGGTTGAGGCCAATTCCGCGACCAATGCCCTCATCGTGCGCGGCACCCAGGCCCAGATCGACGAAATCAAGAAGGATATCATTGATCCTTTGGAGGCGCAGATCGGCACGGACCGTCAGGTGCAGGTCAAGCCCATCAAGCTTACGTTTGCCGATCCGGGAAGCGTGCAGGACGCGGTGACCAAGTTGTTTCGCAGTGACAGCCGCAACCCTCGTGACCAAGTTTCGGCGGTATCGGAGTACACGTCGAACTCCCTGATCGTGTCGGCTTCGCCGGAAAACCTGAAACGCGTCGAGGCCTTGATCGCCCAGATCGACAACGCCGAAACCAGTCAGCTCGACGTCCACGTGGTGGAAATCAAACATGCCGATGCCGCATCCGTGGCACAGACCTTAACGGAGATTTTCGTTCGCTCGGCGGCGAAGCAGGTGGGAAATCAGGCCCCGCCGATTACCATATCGGCGGTGGCGGGATCACGCGCCTTGCTCATCAAGTGCAAAGGCGAGGACTTCGCCCGGATCGAGGAGACGATCAAGGAACTCGATACGGAGGTCGTGGGCACGGGCGGCGAGGTACGGGTGGTGACGCTGCTGTACGGAGATGCCGCGGAAATCAACACGGCGATGCAGGAGTATTTACGAAAGCCGGGCGGCGCCGGCGGGCGAGGCGATCTGGTCGGCGGCGTACGGCTCAGCGCAATGGCGCAGAGCAACAGCCTGATGGTCAGCGGGGCGAAGGAGGAAGTCGATCGGTTGGAGAGCATCATCCACGGGATGGATGTGGCCGGCGAGAAGGGAAGCGTCCCGCAGATCATTGCGTTGAAGTATGCGAACGTTGGTATGATCCTCCCCAGCGTGCAGGAGGTGTTCTCGGAGTCGCGAGGGGGCGGCCGGCGGAACCAGCCCGCGCCGATCATCGTAGCCGACGAGGGCAGCAACGCCTTGATCGTGCGGGCGTCTCCCACGGACCTTACCGCGATTCAGGGGATCGTCGACCAGCTCGACACCGAGGACAAAAAAGACAAGACTCCTTTCCGCATTATTAAAGTGGCGGCGGGCATCAACGTGACGGATTTGGCGGAGCAAGTGGAAATGACGTTGAACGAAAGCGCCCAGGCCACGGCGGGTTCGGGGCGAGGCGTCCGCGTACCCAGCGTGACGGTGACTCCCAACGTGCGAACGAATAGTCTTGTTGTGTCGGGCTATGCGGCGATGTTCGATCAGGCGGAGTCGCTGGTGCGCAAGCTCGAGGAGATGGGTCCCGCGGGCAACGTTTCCACTAGGATTGTACGGGTGGGTAATATCAAGGTTGATCAGATTCAGAAGATGATCGACCAGTTGACGCAACAGCCCGGCGGCAGGGAGTCGGGGCGCGGCGGCGGTCGTACGCGCCCATCGAGCCGCCCGCGGTCGGGACCGTGATCAAGAGCCGCGGGCTTTAGCCCGCGCGGAGTGTCGGTCTAAAATGGTGTCGGGTTAAACCCCCAACGTCCGCGCAAGCCAAAGCTTGCGGCTCGTTGGTCGAGTGGAAGGACGGGGCGATGGATCGTCCCCGGTGAGTGGAGGCAACGATGATGAGGATGAACGGACAATCAAGGACGGGATGCGTCGGCCGACGGCGATGGATGGTCGCCGTGGGCGTTGCGGCGTCGAGTCTGTTGCTGACGAGCGGCTCGACCAGAGGACAAGCTCAAAGGGGGTCCCAACAAGCGCCGACGCAACCGCCGCCGACTGCGCCCGCCGCGCAGCGCCAAGGCGCGGCGCAGCCCTCGCGCCCCGCTCAGCAGCCGCAGCAACCGCAGCGCCGGCCGCCGAGTCAGCCCGCGGACCCGGTGAGCGAAATGATCCGCAAGCTGGACCCCGAAGTAGTTGCGCGCCTTCAAGGGGCGGAAGTCACCGTCGAGGTGGTTGGCGATCAAGTCATCATCCAAGGGCCTGACGAAGCCGTCGCCACATTGGAGTTGTTGATCCGCGGCTTGGATCGCGAGTGGGAGCCGAAGGTACTGGAGGTCGTAACGGTCACCGAGCGCGACGCCAATGAAATCGCCAGGACCGTACAGGAATCCTTCAACAAGGCGACGGGCACCCCAAACCGCCGCAAAGAAGATGAGGTCGCCATCACGGCGCTTTCGTCGAACATTCTGCTGGTCGCGGCGCTGCCCGGCGAGATGGACCAAGTCCTCGATATTATCTCGAGAGTGGACGCGATCCCTGATCCGTTGGGCAAAATCGAGTTGATGCGTTTCGACGTGACCTATCGCAAGGCAAGCGACGTGGCCAAGGACTTGGAGAAGATCCTCACCCAGGTTCGAGTGTCCACCGGGCAGAAGAAAGACCAGGGCAAGCTGCAAATCATTCCCAACAACGCCAACAACACGATCACCGTGACGGCCCGCGAGACGGAACGCGAAAAGATTCAGTCGTTGATCAACGAGATCGACGTGGTGCCGAAGAGGGGCTGGGGTGAAATCAGCTTGACCATCTTCCCGCTTCTTCATTCTAAAGCCGGTGACCTGCAGAAAGTCATCCAGGACTTGATCAAATCGGAAGCCAAGGCGGATAAAGACGCCGTGCAGGAGATGATCCATCGCCTTCGCATCAGCAAGGCCGACGCCGCCGGCAAGATCACCGATCTTGCGCCCATTGACCTTCAACGCCAATTGCGAATCATCCCTGATCCGGGGACCAACAGCCTGATCGTGGCCACGATCGAGGAAAATATCGAACCGATGGGCGAGCTGATCCGCTTGCTGGACGGGGTGCCCGTTTCCGAGCAAGTCGGCATCAAGCTTTTTCCCTTGCGTTTCGCCGACGCCGAGTCAACCGAAGAAACGATCAAGAAAATGTTCGAGGAATCCAAGAAGCTGCCCGAAGACCCGGACGGCAGTGCGAAGGACGCCGTGCCGGAGGGGGCGCTGGGCAAGGCGCTGGTCTACAACATCGGCATCGCCACGGACGTGCGCACCAATACCTTGATCGTATCGGGACGCCCCGAGCAACTCGCCCTCATTGAAAATGTAGTCGGACAACTCGATCAGCCGGCGACTTCGGTCAAGTTTCCCTTGAGGCTTTTTCAGTTGGAGTACTCCGATGCCACACAGGTAGGAAAGATCGTCACCGAGTTGTTCGACCAACGGATGGAGTCGGCCAAGGCGATGGGTGTGGAGAAAGGGGCGTTGGAACGCGAAAAGGTTTTCCTAAGCACCGACATCCGCAGCAATTCGATGATCGTCTCGGCTTCGGAAGAGAACTACGCGGAGATCGTGAGTATCGCCCGGCAATTGGACACCCGACCGGCCAAGCTGTTCGACCAAATCCGCATCATCCGCTGCGAGCGGCTCTCCGCGGCGGACCTGAAGACCAAGATCGAGGAGTTGTGGAAGCGGAAGGCGGATTTGCGCCGCGAGGAGGAATTGCTCGAAGACCTGCCCATCGTGGTCGCGGACGAGCGCAGCAACGCCCTGGTCATCGCCTCGAGCGTCGAAGATTTTGACGAGATCAAGCGACTCGTGGACACGCTGGAATCGCAGCCGCTCATCGAGGACACGCGAATATTCAAGCTGACGTACGCCGATCCGAAAGTGCTTACGGAAGTCATGAACAAGCTTTTTGAGGGGATGGCCGGGCAGTCGGAGGCGTTCAAGGCCCCCACGATCATCGCCGATTCGCGGAGCAACGCCCTGATTGTGGCGGCGTCGCGGGACACGATGGAGCGGGTGGAGGACGTGTTGAAGCGATTGGACGTGGAGGCGGGACCGATGACGGCGATCTTCAAGGTCTATACCCTGAAGCACGGATCGGCCACGCAGCTCGCCCCGCGGATTCAAGAGCTGTTCGATTCACGGAAGGAGGGCGAGGAGACGCAGCAGACGCCGATCGTGATCCTGGCCGACGAGTCGTCGAACAGCGTGGTCACCAGCGCCTCACGCGACGACCACGATATTATCGCCGGGCTTCTGGAGCTGCTGGACAAACCGTCGAACATCGCCAGGCAGTTCGAGATTTTCCCGCTGAAGATGGCCAAGGCGGCGACAGTGGCGGAGAAGTTGGAGAGTCTGTTCAAGTCGCAGGCCGAGGGCGGCACGGGGCGGGCAGACGCCATCGCCGCACAGGCCGACGAACGGACCAACTCCATCATCGTCTGGGCGGCGCCGTCGCAGATGGTCAACATCGCCGAAGTGATCGAACGGTTGGATACCGCGGCGCCGGCCGTGGAAATGATGATTAAAGTCATCCAACTCAAGCAGGCATTGGCCGAAGACTTCGCTAAGTTGCTGGAGGAAACTCTCATCGGCGATCAGGCCGGCAGCGACGAGGAGCGGGCGGTCATCGTGTCGTTTCTGGAAAAAGACCCGAACGGCAAGGAAATCCTAAGAAAGTTGTTGCGCCAGGACATCCGCATCAAGCCCGACCCGCGGACCAACTCCGTGATGGTCATGGCCCCGGCGGACAGCATGTCCATGCTGGAGGCGATGATCCTGGACTTCGACCGCATCCGCCCGGTGACCTCCGAAATACGGCTGTTCCCGCTTATGAACAGTGACGCGAAGACCATGGTGGAACAGCTTACGGAATTGTTTAAGGGTGAGGAGGGTGCGGCGGAAGGTGAGGCGAAAAGCCAATTGGTGTTCGGGGCCGCAGCCGAAGGGCTGGACCTGGCGAGCGTCGGCCAAGAACTGCGCTTCGCCGCCGACCCGCGGACCAATACGCTCATCGTGGCGGGAGCGCAAGTGTATCTGCGGATGGTCGAGGATTTGGTGCGGTATCTGGATTCACAAGAGGCCGAGGACCGCGTTTCTGAAGTATATCAGGCCAAGTTCCGTCCTGCGTCGGACCTTTCCAAAGCGGTGAAGGGGTTCATCGATCAAGAACTGGACGTGCTCGGAGAGGGCGATACCGAGGAGTCAAGGATCCGCCGGCAGGAACGTCAGGTCTCCGTGGAAAGCGTGGGCGAGGAGGAAAAGGGCAGCAGCAGCCTCCTGGTGGGCACGAGCCGGAGAGGGTATCAGAAGACGATGGAGTTGATCGAGGCCCTGGATCGCCCTGAGCCGCAGGTGATGATCTCCGTGCTTGTTGCCGAAGTCCTCTTGTCCGACTCCGTCGATCTCGGCGTTGAAATTGCCGGTCAAGACCTGAACTTTTCCGATGACGCCGTGGTCGGACCAAACGGGATCGTCCAGGGAGAAGACTATGATTGGGTGGGGGGTACGAGCCTCGGCGCCGCGGGTCCGTTGGGCTTCAGCTTCACGATTACCGGCGAGGACTTCAGTTTCCTCTTCCACGCATTTCAACAGGATAGTCGTCTGGAAGTCTTGTCGCGCCCCGTTCTGCTCGTGCGCAACGGAGAGGAGGGCAACATCACCATTGCCGACAGCATTCCCGTGGTTACCTCGTCCCAGGTTACCGAATCCGGCTCCATCAACGTGTCGGCCGGTCGCGAGGACGCGGGTATCATCTTGACCGCTACGCCCCACATCAGTCCGGATGGATACGTGACCATCGCGTTGCAGCAGGAGAATTCCAACATTGGCCAGAGTGTTCAACTCTCTGAAGGCGTCAGTCAGCCGATCATCTCCAGGCGGGAAGTGACGACGAATGTGACCGTGCACGACGGTGAGACCGTGGTCATCGGGGGACTGATTCAATCGCGAGAAGGACAAAGTGAAAGCAAAGTACCCATTCTGGGCGACATTCCCGGTCTCGGGGTGTTGTTTCGTTCGACACGAACGACGTCGACGAAAACAGAACTGCTGGTCGTGCTGACGGTCGACATCTTACGCAGCAGCGAGGATGTCCACCAAATGTCGGTTGAGCAGCGCGACAAGTACTTCATGCCCGACAGTATCCGCCAGAACCCCCTGATGGAGGGTTTGCGGATCACGCCGCAGGAACAAGCGCTCGGTCCCAAGCCGGGCGCCGGTTCGTTGAAGCCAATGACGACGCCCGCCGGGCCGCCGAGTGAACCGCAGAAAACGCAGCCCGATTCCTACGGTCCCATACCAAAAACGTACGGGCCGAAGATTAGCCGACCCGCTTCCACAGACGCGACTTCACCGCCGATCTACGGTCCAAAAGTTTCGCGCACCGAGTCGGGTGAGCGGAGTTAGATGATCCGGAACCGGGTTGAGTCCCGCGAGATTGTGGATTGCATGGGAGCCGTCATTTGCACAGTTCTTAGGTTTGCGGGGATCAGTTCGATTCGCATAGGCCTGGCCCGAACGCCCGTGTACCTGCTGGCAGCGACGCTCTTCGCCGCCGGCTGCCGTAGCACGGGCGCGGACAGGGGCACGGTTCAGAAATCCCTACCGCGCGGAAAGCATGCTCCCGTAAGACGCGTCGTCTGCTTGTACGATCAACGACCCTGGATCAACGCCGACGCCGCCGGCGATCGTGATCCGGAAGGACTTCGCTACCGCGTCTTCCTTGACACGGGGACCGGCAAGGGCGTTCTACGCGACGGTACGTTCCATGTGGAGATGTATCTGATTCAACGCAATGCCGGAAACGGGGTCGAACGAAAGCTGGTGAGCGACTGGCACTATCCGACCAGCCAGTTCGGCACTGTTTCCGCCAAAATCCTCGGCCAGGGTTATCAATTGCAACTGCGGTGGGCGAGAAAAGATATTCCCGGCAATGAAGTGGAACTCATTACGTCCTATGAGGCGCCAGGCGAACCCATCGTGCGTTCCGCCACTTCGCGAAAGCGAGTCCCTAAGTACGTATCGTAGCGGCCGGCTCTGTTCGCCAACGGCGCGCCGGCCGTCAAATATCGACTATCGGTTTTCCTCTTTCCACTCCTCAAGCCAGGCCATCTGGATCGCCTCCAGTTTGCCTTCCGTAGAGGCCTTGGAGTCGCCCGTGAAGTTCTCCAGTTCGCAGACCCACTGGTGAAGTTGCGTGAAACGCACCGTAAGCGGGTCGAGATCGGGGAAACGTTCATGGAGGAGAATGCCAATGTCCTCGGCATCATTCCACGTAAGTTCGGTCATGGCAACTCCGATGCTAGTGAATGTCGAATGCGGAATTGTGAATGCGGAACGCTGTCAACCTGAGCGAAGCGAAGGATCTGTTCTCGCGATTAAGGTGCTTCGCCCGGCTCGGCATGACGCCGCCCATTTCGGATTCACCATTCCGCATTGATATGGCCCCTAATGCCCCTCTTGTACGAGATTGCGGTTCCATTGCGGAATCTCTACGACGACATGGGTGGTGCCGTCGGGGACGCATTGGCACGCAAGTCGACTGTTGGGTTTGATGGCCGGGGCGTTTTCAAGCTGGTCCTCCTCCTCCTCCATGGATTCGTTGATGGACTTCAGGCCTTCTTTAACGTAGATGTGACAAGTGGAGCACGCACATACCCCGCCGCAAGCGTGGTCGATTTCGATACCGTTACCCAGGGCGATATCGAGGATGCTGCCGGGCAATCCATTGTGCTCATAGGGGAATCTCCGCGGGTCAACCTCGATGGTGATGTTCATCGGCAAGTACGTGATCTTGTACTTTGTCGTGGGTACGGTTACGTCGGGCTGTTGGATGTACGGATTCACGCCGCCCATTCTAACTCTCCGCAATTCGTAGGATGGGTTCACCGGTCCCACCATCGTTGTTTTCGCGGCCCTCAGCACCCACCCCGCACGCCGGCACTTGTCCGGCGGACTTGTCATCACGGTTCAGGGACGCCGTGACGGCGAGTTCCGCAAGGGGAATGGTCATGCGGTTGAACGCTTCCCGGCGATCATTAAGAATGTGTGCATCGCTGCACGTCTTTGCGAATTCGCGCAATTCCCGGATTTCGGCCATGATGGCTCCTCGAGAGCGTGCATCGAGTAGTTGCCCAAAACGCTGAACCATCTGTTCGGCCTTGTGGAGGTCGAATTCGAGCGTCGTGCGGACATCGATCAAGTGATGGACGGCGATGTCCTCGCGAGCGTGTTCCAGTGCTTCGCGTTGCATTCGGCGGACTTCGTCGCGGGTCAGTCCGTGCGAAGGGATGATCTGCACGCTCGCCGTTTGACCGCTGCGACGCTCGGTGGCGGAAACGTTGAGGATGCCGTTTTGATCGATCAAGAACGTCACGTCGATCTTGGGGATGCCCGCGGGCATCGGTGGGACGCCCTGCAACTCGAAGACGCCCAGCGATCGACAGTCCTTGACCAGTTCTCGTTCGCCTTGCAGGACATTGATCTTCACGTTCGTCTGCCCGTCCTTAAAGGTCGTGAACGTTTCCGACGCGCGGCACGGGACTCGCGTGTTCGCGGAGATCAGCTTCCCCATCGCCCCGCCGAGGGTCTCGATTCCTAGTGACAGAGGAGTGACATCCAACAGCAGAACGTCACGCTCCAAGCCGGCAAGCAACGAGGCCTGGACGCCGGCGCCGAGGGCCACGACCTGCTCAGGATTGAGCGCCGCATACGGCTGCCGCCGGAACACCTCCGCGATGCGCCGGCGAACAAAGGGCACTCGCGTCGAGCCGCCGACCAAGACGACCTGTTGGATATCTTCGGGCGACAACTTGGCGGTTTTCATTGCCCTCGAGCTGGCCTCGATCGTCCGATGGACGAGCGACGCGATCATGGTCTCGAATTCTCGCCGCGTGATCGTACGGCGATAGATTCGGCCTGCGGCAATGGCGATCTCCACGGGGGCCGAGTCGCGAACGCTTAGCCGAATCTTGATGTTCTCCGAGAGCGTCCGAAGCTGTTGTTTGATCTCCGGCGTCGCGATATCGACGCCGAATTGCCCGTAGATTTCGCGTGTGAAAAGATCGATCAGGGCGTGGTCGAAGTCGTCACCGCCCAAGTGTGTGTCGCCGTTGGTGGCCAGCACCTCGAACACGCCGCCCTCCAGGCGTAGGATGGAGATATCAAACGTGCCGCCGCCGAAGTCGTACACCGCGATGGTGGCGTGCTCGGTGCGATCGAGCCCGTAGGCCAGGGCGGCAGCGGTCGGTTCGTTGATAATACGGACCACGTCCAGCCCGGCGATCTGCCCCGCGTCGCGCGTCGCTTGACGCTGGGCGTCATCGAACTGCGCGGGGACTGTAATCACCGCCTTGGTCACGGGGCACCCGAAATGTCGCTCGGCGCGCATCTTGAGTTCGCCCAGGATCATGGCGCTGATTTCCGGCGGGGTGTAGCACTTGTCGCCGATCTTCACGATGGCCACGTCGCGCCCCTCCTCTCCGCTGCGGCGCTCAATGGAATAAGGCAGGCGGTGGAGGTCGTCGGTGAGGTCTTCGGCGCCCTTGCCCATCAACCGTTTGATCGAATGGACGGTCGTTCTGGGGCGCTCGACGGCATGGGCGCGAGCCTCGTTGCCGATTCGAATGACCCACCCGGCGTCGTCAAAGGCGACGACCGACGGAAGCAGCACGTCCTCTTCCCCGGCGGGACCGGCAATCAGATGCGGCCCGGCCTTATCGGCGTAGGCAATCAACGAGTTCGTTGTGCCCAAATCGATGCCAATGATGATCTCGCGCATTTCGTTCATGGTGGGTTCATCGTTTTCATCAGAGCCGCAGGCGCAAGCCCGCGGACAGCGTTGTCACCGGGCTTGTGCCCGGTGCTCGGAACCCAGCGGATTCTCCACCAACTCTAAGAGCAGATTGTCGTAGTACTTCATCGAGTTCAACAAGCGCCGCAAATCCTTCCTGTTCGGCTCGTCGAGATCGGCCGACGATTCCGCGAGGTCGGCGATTTGCCGCAGGGTTTGCTCTCCTCGGTCGGTGATGGATTCACGATGACCCAGCAGTGCGTCGTTGTTACCGGCGGTCTTCGCCTGGTCAATTTCCTCCCGAAGCGTCATCACCTCGGCGAGAAATCCATCCGGTACCTCGCGCACCTCGGCCGCGCTCGGTCCGCCCGCAAGCTCCAGCAGATAGTCCGCTCGTCGTACGGGATCGGACAGCACGTCGCATGCCTGGTTCAACTCAGCGCTCAGTCGCGTGGCCAGAGACCGATCCTGGTCCGAAGCGCCGACGAATCGATCAGGATGGATGCCGCGAGCAATGGCGAGGAAGGAACAATGGAGCTTTTTCTCGTCGATAAGGTACGTCCGTGGCAGTCCCAAGAGCGTGAAATAGTCAATCCCCGGCGGCGGCGGATTGAGTGAATGGCATCCGTCACAAACGAGCGGCGAGGTGAGCGCGGCCTGGCAGTTGAGGCACTTGGCTGGAATGTTTTGTCCGTCAACGGCCATGGGTGGTCCTTCACTCCCATCACACGGTTCCCACCCCCGCCCGACGGGCAGATCTACGCCGAAAAGCTTGAACCGCATCCGCAGGAGCTGGTGGCGTTGGGGTTGCTGAAAACGAATCCGCGCCCCATCAACTCATCCTTGAAGTCCACCTGCGTGCCCTCCAGGTACAGCAAACTCTTGGGGTCGCAAATGACCTCTATGCCGTGCTGGTGAAACGTCTCGTCTTGCTCGCTGATGGTTTCGGTAAGATCGAGCGTGTAGCTGAAACCGCTGCATCCGCCGCCTTTAACGCCTACGCGCAGGTACATTTTCGCGGGGTCGGAGCCGTTTTTCTGGGCGGCCTCCTGCTGTTGCTTGATAATCTGATTGACTTCCCGTGCGGCTACTTCCGTCAATGTGATCATTCTATGGCCCCCAAAGCTCCTTAACTGTTCGCCGCGACGGTCGTCGCCGCAGGTTGCGTATGACCTCTTTTCTTTTTCACGTCCGCGATCGCGGCGCGGACGGCGTCTTCCGCAAGAACGCTGCAATGGATCTTGACCGGCGGAAGGGCCAGTTCGGTCACGATCTCGGTGTTCTTCAGTTGCGAGGCCTCATCGAGCGTTCGGCCCTTGACCCACTCGGTCGCCAGCGAGCTGCTCGCAATGGCGCTGCCGCAACCGAAAGTCTTGAACTTGGCGTCGACGATGCGGTCGTTTTCATCGACCTTGATCTGCAGCTTCATCACGTCGCCGCACTCCGGCGCTCCCACGATGCCCGTGCCCACGTTTTTCAACGCGGCATCCATCGACCCGACGTTGCGCGGGTTCTGGTAGTGGTCCACAACCTTGTCACTATATGCCATGACTTACTCTCCTAGGTTTCCCGCAACCAACATCGTCGCGGGCTTAGCCGTTTCATATTTCTTCATTCGACAATCGCCATTCGACATTCGCCTAGTGGTGTTGCCACACCACCTTGGACAAATCAATCCCCTGTTGGGCCATTTCATACAACGGGCTCATGTTCCGTAAATGGTTGACGGCCTTGACGACCTCTTTGATGGTGTAGTCAATCTCCTCTTCCGTCGTGAACCGGCCCAGTGAAAACCGGATCGAACTATGGGCGAGGTCGTCGCCCAGCCCCAGCCCCTTGAGCACGTAGCTCGGTTCGAGGGAAGCGCTGGTGCAGGCACTGCCGCTGCTGACCGCGATGTCGGAAAAGCCCATCATCAAGCTCTCGCCCTCGACGTAGAGGAAGCTCACGTTGAGGGTGTTGGGCAGGCAATGCTGGGGGTTGCCGTTGCGACTGATCTCCGTCAGATGCTCACTAAGGCCCGCCCACATACGATCGCGGAGTCCCGCGATTCGCACGCTCTCGGTGGGCATTTCGTTCATGGCTACCTCGGCCGCTGCACCACATCCCACGATGCCCGGAACATTCAGCGTCCCGCTGCGCATTCCACGCTCATGCCCTCCGCCGTGAATGAGCGGCTGTAACCGCACGCGGGGTTTCTTTCGACGGACATATAACGCTCCGACGCCCTTGGGTCCGTAGATCTTGTGGGCGGACAGGCTGAGCAAGTCGATGCCCATGGCCTCCACGTCGATGGGCACCTTCCCGAACGCCTGGGTTGCATCGGTGTGGAAGATGATTTCGCGCTGTTTACAGAGGGCCCCGATCTCCGGGATTGGGTGGATCGTGCCGACCTCGTTGTTGGCGAACATCAGCGACACCAGGATGGTGTCGTCGCGCATCGCTTGTTTGACCTGTTCCAAGCTCACCCGACCGGTGGGATCGGGCTCGAGCCAAGTGACCTCGTAGCCTTGCGTTTCCAGGAACTTGCAAGGGTCGATGACCGCCTTGTGTTCAATTCGGCAGGTGATGAGGTGTTTGCCCTTATCGGCGTACATGCGGGCCACGCCCAGGATGGCCGTGTTGTTGCCCTCCGTCGAGCCGCTGGTCCAGATGATCTCCTTGCTGCTGGCATTGATCACCTTGGCGACCTGCTCACGGGCATTATCGACTGCCTCCTCCGCGACCCACCCGTAGCGATGGTTGCGGCTGGCGGCGTTGCCGAAGTTCTCACGGAAATACGGCAGCATGGCGTCGAGCACACGCGGATCGACCGGCGTTGTGGCGTTGTTATCCAGATAAACGGACTTCATTACGCGAACTCCCTGACAGGCATTTGTCGCAAAGGCACGGTGCCTCGCTGAACCAAGTGCAGGCCGACGGAGACCGTTGGGTCCTCCACCAGCTCGGCCAGCGTGACACTTTCCAAAAACTCCTTGAGCCGACCATGAATGCGATGGGCCGGCTGGCGGATCGAACAACAGGATTCCAACTCGCACGGGTTGCGGTGTGCGTCCGGACCGGCGGAGACGCATTGCACAAAGTGGACCGGCCCTTCGACGGCCGAAATCAACTCGTGCAGACTGATGGACTCCGCAGGCTTCGCCAGGCTGTAGCCACCGGCCGAGCCGCGTTCGCCGACCACCATGCCCGCGTGGGCCAGCGTCTTCAAAATGTTGGTCAGGATCGGCAGTGGAACTCGCGACGCATTTGCCAACTCCCGGGCGCTCATTACCCCCTCCGCCCGCTTCGCAAGATAGGAAAGGGCGATCAAGGCGTAATCCGTCTTTTTCGTAAGCGCAAGCATCTCTTAACCAACGGAGGCGCGGTACCCTGGCCGCGTCCTATTATCATATAGTACTAAATCGGTACTATATCAACCCTCATTTTGGCAATTTCTTTGTGCAAACGCAACAAAAACAACTGCTTCGTGGGAAACAGAACGTAACATCATTCCAGAAAAGCACTTATACGCATTCCAACCCGGTGGTGAAAGGGATCGCCGGTCAGGAATCGTCGAAAACGGAAAAGCCCCTGGCCAGCAGGTCCTGAATATCAATCAGGCCCACGAGGCGACCGACGCTGTCCACCACAGGCAGTTCATCGATGGCGTGTTTGCGCATGAGTTGCAGGGCGTCGTTTACCCGCGCGTTGAAGTCGATTCGTTTGGGAAAGCGGGTCATCACTTCGCCGACCGGGCAGTCGGCCGATCTTTGGGGAGACTGGAAAAGGCGGAAGAAATCCCCATGAGTAATGATGCCCACTAGCTTGTTCTCATGGTCAACAATGGCGGCGGCGCCCGCTCGGCGAGGGGCCGCTAAGATAGCTTCATAGCACTCCCCTAGCGTCGCGGACTGGGGTACCGTCGGACAATGCACCCCCGTCCGCATGATCTCGCTGGATTTCATCAGATAGCGCCCCAGGGCCCCGCCCGGATGATAGCTGGCGTATTGTTCCGGCTGAACGGCCTTTTGCTCCATGACCGTAAGCGCCAAAGCGTCGCCGAGTGCGAGCATGGCCGCCGTCGAGGAACTGGGTGCGAGGCCCAACGGGCACGCCTCCGCGGTCTGACCGATGTCCAGCAGGTAATCGGCGTGTTTAGCGGCAAGCGAGTCCAACTTCCCCGTAAGCAAAATCACCACGCAACCCAAGGCTTTCAGCCGTGGGAGGAGTTCGACCAACTCGGAACTACCGCTTTTGCTGAGGGCGATGACCACATCGTCGCCGTGAATCATCCCCAGGTCGCCGTGCAACGCTTCGACGGGATGGAGGGAGTAGGAGAGCGTCCCCGTGCTGGCGAAGGTCGCTTGGATTTTATTGCCGATCAGGCCGGCCTTGCCGATTCCCGTGACGCAGATTCGGCCTTTACATTGGAGGACGGCCGAAACCGCTCCAACGAAGGAATCATTGAGACGCTCGCGGGCAGCGCCGATGGCCGCGGCCTCGGCGTCGAGCACCGCCCGGCCGCGGGCGAGGATCGCATCTTTGCAGAACTGAGCCGCGGGCTTTAGCCCGCGCGGCGCCTCCGCGCAAGCTGAAGCATGTGGCTCGTTTACGGGCACGGTTGTGGTTCGTGCTGTTTTCATAGGGATCGGATTATCCCCGAAACCGCGCGACAACTCAACCGGGTGGCGGAATCCTGGACTGACGACGTTTCGTCTCGATAGTGCCTGGAAAACCGCTTTTCTTAATCCTCTCAATGAATGCAGCAGTGGCGTCGTCAGAAACGAATTTCGTCGGGTCAATGATGAGCCGCACCGGCCGGTTATCGTATGGCGGCGCGCGAAGTACGTTTGCAAGTTGCTCAGCGTTGAGCCGCCGATCCTTGTACCTTGCGGTGTGCTCTTCCAGCAGTTCAACTTCGACGATCGGCGGGAGGTCGCTACGGATGAGCAACGTACACTTCGTGCCCCGTGGCGGAACCTCCTTGGTGTTCGTTGTCAGCCAAAGCTGTTCGTTGTCGGCGCTGTGCCGCGAGCCGAGCGTGACAAGCGCGGATTCGAAATCGACGAGACACGCGATCGTTCCGTCGAGGTCGGCGGCAAAGCGACCATCCGGGAGCGTCCGTGACCCGGCGAAGACCCAATCGAGCAAGGGCGGCGAGGCATGGGACGGATCTTTCGTATAGGAGACCCACTGCTCGGATCGGACGACATGCGTTCCGCGTTCGTCGGCGTAGCGAACGCGAATTTCGAGATGGTCTCCCCGCGGCTCCTCCCAGCGTTTGGTTTCTTCGTCGAATCGCAGCGGTTTGCCGGGGGTCAGGCCGATCAAACCCATCGCCTGATAGATGTGCAGCGGCCTTGCGGAGACGGCCAGGATACTTTCGTGCTCGCGGGTCTTGGGGCTGCACGCGAAGAGTTCGAGCGGGCCTTCGCGAAGCACGACCTCGGCGTCGACTTCGACGGTCAGCTTCGGCCAATCAATGCGCACGCCTTCGGCGAAGGGTCGAACGCCGTCAGGAGATTCAGGAATTGGCCCCGGGCTTGCGCCTGGGGTTGGGGTTGCTGAAGCCGGCCGCTGCCCAGCCGCGGCGGGGCACTGCTCACAGAGCAGTGGCACGCACGCCACGACGAACCACGCGGCGACGACGAAGACTGCCCACATGGCGCGATCGCCTACGGTCCCGGTTGCGAGAACGACGGGAAGGCCAACTCCTCCTGCTCTGTTTGGATCAGAATCTTCGGCTTGATTAAAATCAGCAGCGTTTGCTCGTCCTTGACCATCGACCGCGAAGAGTAGGCCCGTTTGAGTATCGGAATTTTGGAAAGGATCGGTACGCCGGCCTCCACTTCGGTCTCGCTGGCCAGTTTTTGTCCGCCGATCAGCAGCGTTCCGCCGTCCGGCACCGACACCGTCGTCTGCACGCGCTGGCTGGACAACGTCGGAAGCTGGATGAATGCGGCCAACGCTTGGCTACCGCCGAACCCGCCGCCCGCGCCGCCGCCGCTAAACGGAAACGTCTGCAAGTCGAGCAATCGCGTGACGCCCGGTCGCAGCGTCATGGTCACGTACCGTTTGTCGGCGGTCACGGTGGCGTTCACGTCCAGCACCGCGCCCGAATCGATAGTTCCGACCGTCGGGGCCTGGGCGACGGCGCCCTGGGCTACGACCGGGTTAAGTGCGCTGACGAAGTTTTGCTGAATGGTCACGGCCACCCACGACCGCTGGCCGTTGAACAGTACCAACCGCGGCGCGGTCAAGACCGACGTCCGGGAGTCCGCCTGCGTGGCCCGTAAGAGGAAGTCTACCTGGATGTTGTCGAGGAAGCTGCCGAAGACACTCAGCGCGGGACCGATCGTTTGACCGGCGAAGCTGCCCGGAATGTCGCTACCCAAACCGGCCGGGTCCGTGAAGCTGGATATCCGATTGATGAGCGGGACGGGGCTCATCTGGCTGCCGCCGCCGCCTTGTTGCGGGGGCACCAAGTAGGGTTGGCCAAACGGCTGCGGGACGGCGCCAACACCCGTATTGGTGTTGCCGAGCGCGGGCACCGCGGGCGTAAAACCAAGCCGCGAAAAGGACCGCGGAAGGAGTAGGGCATTCCCGAGGATGGGGTCGGTCGCCGGCCCGCCGGCGGTCGGTACGTAGTCGAACCCTGCATTCCCCGCGTTCAACACGACGTCGATGTCCAGGCCGAGTTCCTCGAGAAAATGGCTGGAAACCGTAACGAACCGTGCTTCCACGGCGATCTGGACGGCCCGCTGCTCGCGGAGTTTGCCAAAAAGGGCGGCGATCTGACGCTGCGCGGAAGAATTCTGCGTGATGACCAACTGCCCGTTGATTTCGTTGATCGTACCCACCGATCCGCCGCGGTCCCGCCAACTGTCCGGCGCAATCGTGTCCTGGATTAAGTTCATAATCGTACGTACGCGACTGCGTCGTTCGGGATCATGGCTCTCCTCGTCGTCGTCATCATCGCCGTCGCTCGACCACGGTCGCGGGGCGTCCCTGAGAGTGGCGGCGGCCGTGCGCTGGTTGATCTGGGTGAGATCGGTGAGGGGAGAGTCGTTAAAAATCGGGATTTCCTGTAGAAGATCGTTGATGTCGTAGACCGCCGTGAAGGTGTCCTTATCCAATGTCTGGCGGGTGGCGATTCGGATCGTTCCTTCCGCGACATCGTAGCCGACCTTGGTCAACCCCGCGCCGGCCTGCTCCAGCACTTCAGTGATCGCTCGCTGCAGGCTGATATCATTCGGCAGGCTCAGGTCGATGGGGACGGTCCGCTCGACGCCCGCCCGCTGCAGATCATTCCAGTTGACGATGATGTTCAAACGATGGGCGTCGGCCAGGCGCTCGATGACTTGATCGAACGGCTCGTGCCTGAAGTCCACCGGTACGGGCTTTTCCAACGCTCCCAAGAGCAGATTGTCGGGCCGCGATCGCCCGCTATGCCGTTCCGGGCGGGCAATAAGCTCAGGCCAGTTCTTTGGGTACTGCAACTCCATGTACCAGGGAATCTTGGCCTCTTCGACTTCGTTTAGCGCTCCCCGCGTCTGCTCGTAGAACTCATTGCGCAATTCGCGACCGCGCTGATATTGTCGTCGGTCCTCCAGGTCATCCATCATCCAACGGGCCGGTTGATACTTCGGATCGATCACCGTCACCTGTCGCAAAACGTTGACGGCGGAATCAAGATCCCCGTCCTTGCGGTGCTGCAAGGCTTGGGCCATCAGGGCCTCGACCTGTCGGGCGCGGTTTTCCTGGTCGAGGCGGATACGCTCCGCCCGTTGCCGCTCGATGTCCCGCTGAATTTCCGCCACTTTCCGCTCGTTGTACGACCGCTCTTCATTGCTTACGAACTGTCCGAGGGCGTCAACCTCGCTGCGAAGGGCCTCGTATTTTTCCACGGGGTCCGCAAATTGCTTTCCGGCTTCGACGATCTGCCGTGCTCGGATGAGCACTTGATTGGCTTCATCGAATCGCTCCCCGGTGACGTCCGCCCGGATCTGCTGCTCCGCCTCGCGGTATTCGGCGACCGTCCGTTGCCAATGAATCAGGTCATCGCGCTGAATCCGATCGATCAGGGATTCGCCGCCGACTCCGGCGACGTTTTGCTGATGCTGGGCGGCGCGTTGCAGGCCCTCAACGGCTTCGGGATATCCCGGCACGGCCCGCAGCGCGTCCTGATACAACCGCTCGGCTTCCGCAAAGCGCCCTCCCTGGAGCATCTCATCGCCTTGGCGAGTCAAGGCCTTGGCTCGTTCGACTTCCGATGACGCGGTCGTAGGCGGCGGTTGGGCGAGCGCGGATTTCGCGGCGTCCGCCCCAACGCCAACGGACGATGGGGCGAGGTCGGGGGTGCGCACAGCTTTTTCAACAGCGGGTGGCGCGGGCTTGACCGGCTGTGCCTGGGGCGGCTGCGCCGCCGCCGCGTCCGACGCTTTCAGGTTTTCTTGCATCGTTGTTGCCGACCGGCGAGCCCCTTGCGGGGCATACTCATTGGCCAGGACGCCTTCGAGGAGCACTTCCGCTTTTTCGCGTTCGTGTTCGGCGATCGCCGTTTCTGCGTCCTCCAAGTCGCGAATCGCCTTGTCCGACATCGTGATCGCAACCTGAATGCGGTTGAGATAGTCGTCGCGACTGGACTGCTGTTTGGGACTGAGTTTCGCCCGGTCAATGCCGACGATCACCTCTTGAGCGGTCAGGTAGTCGCCGGCCTCAAAGAGCTTGACCGCGCGCTCCAACGTGGCCGCTTCTCCCTCGGCCACGGCGGGGGCGATGTTCATGCAAAAAACGACCAGTGCCGAAAGCACCGCGGCACATCCGGGTAACATCGAACCTAGCAAGGGAGATTCCTCCTGCGACAGCCCCGACACCCTTGAGTGTTGGGGCGAAAACTCATTGCGCGCAGCCGGCCGTTTGTCATAACCAGGTAGGGCCGACCCGGCCTAACAAGCAGGCCGGCATCACCGACGATCCTTCACCACTCAGGCACCCGTCATCCAGCGGGTGGCATGCTCCGCGCTCCCAGCGCCCGGGCGCCGCCGGACCCTGGGGAAGCCGGATTCTAGGGTGGGTCCCATACCGCCGCAAGCGTCTAGCGAGCCCGGTACAACTTCCTAATTAGGCCTCCACACTCGGCTCGCCATTTCCCGCTTTTCGGGATGGAGCTTGTCGAGGGCCACGAGCCGTTCATGCAATCTACCTTGTGAATCCACGAAAACCACCGAACACGAAGAAAAGGGCGCGCCGAATCTCACACCATTGGGGGTAGCCCCGGCCCGCCGTTCCCGAAATGCCCGATCGAAGTCGATGTCCACCAGGGTCGCATCGGCGACGAATTCCACTTCCGGATTGTCCACCACGTCGGGGTTGTCAATCGCCGGGGCCGGCACCCGTTGTTTGTCGCGGATGGTCTCGCCAATGGTGGCTTTGATTCGCCTGGCTTGTTTCACCCAAACGCCGCCGAACCATCGAAAGAACTCGATGCCGACCTCCTCACCCCGCTGGTTGTCGCTTGTGACGTAGAATTTCGAGGCCGGCTCAATGATCACCGGGTCCGAGGGCTCCGACCATTCCCCGGCGATGAACACTGTCGCGGCGAGTTCGGATTTGCCGAATTTGTCCGGCAACCCGGCCAAACGGTTGTAGATTCGGAAGCGCATGCGATATTGGTAGGTTTCGCCGTTGTGGATGCTGTTTACCGCGGCATCGTGGGCCCAGACCTGTTGCATCGGCAGCTTCTCGCGCGTCTTCTTGTCCGGTATGGGCTGCGCTCCCGGGGCGGGAGGGGCGGCGCCGGCACGCAGAGCGCGAATGACATCTCGCTGCACCTGCTCGGCTTCAGCCTTGAGCCTTTCCGCCTTGGTCCGGTCCGCGCTGCTGGCGGAGCGGTCGTTGAATACATCTTGGGCGAAATTGTAGGCCTTGATGGCATCGTTCTCCGACTTATTCTTCCGAGCGCTTTCCAGGAGCTTTTGCCCGTCCTGCAAATCGCGGGCGTGTTTCTCGGCGGGTGAAAGCTCGGCCGCTGTCTCCTTCCGCCTCGACGCTTCGCCCGACAGACCGTAGCGGTCGATCGGGTCGGCGGAGGGCGGATCGCCAGGGTAGAGATACTCGTCGTCTTGTTTCATCACATCGCGATAGGAACTAATGATCGGGAGGGCCCAATGTGTCGGTCGGGCCATTTCCGGGGGCAGGGGACGCAGAATGTCCAATTGCGTCCTGGGGATCTGCAAGTCTGCATAAAACCTCTCCATGACCTTCATCTGGTCCTTGTCGACGACCGGTTTGCCGCCTTCCTCGAAGATCGTAATCACCGGTGCGGGCGGAATGTAAGCGGCGGGCCACGCTTTCACATCCGTCCAATCCCCGTCCGACCAACTTCCGTCCGGACGGCGAGGGCGGCGTTGAATCTGCGGCGGAGCAAGAACGACCTCGTCGCGCAACGCACCGTACTCCAATCGCTGAAGTTCGGACTGCGCCGCCACGTCAAACAAGGCTGAGACCGTTACCCAATCGACGGGCACATGCAGTGATTGCCCTCCGGCCCCCTGGACGATGATCGTTCCTCGGCCTTGACTGACCGTCGGCTTGGCGGGGCGATTCACCTCCACGAGTTCCGCCTGCCCCAAAGCCGTGCCCTGTGGGTCTACGATTGGCACCTCGGGGCTGATCCCCACGGTGCCCGGCAGCGGCGTTGACGCGAGCGGCTGCAAGGCTCCCGCGAAATCGTCGAATAGCAGCGCCGGCGTTGAGGACTTCAGAGGCGCCGCCTTGAGCCGCCCGACTACGTCACCAGCCCTTTGAGCCAGCTTCCCGTCAATCGTACTCGGCGACACCTTGTCCTGACCCAATTCGATCTGATTGGGCGAAGTGACCAAGTACAACGCGATCACCGCAACCAAACCCAAACCCGCCAAACCCAGCATCGCCTTCTCGACGTGCCGCTCCAACGGATTGACCAATTGCTTTGCCATGAGGCTGCCAGCTCTTAAAAACCGTCACGCGGGCAAAAGCCCGCGGCTCGGGCGTCAGCCCTCGTCGCCGGACTTGGGCTCCCCGCACTTGATCCACTCATACCTGTCACACACCTCCGCGGGCATCATGGGACGGAACACGTCGCCCAGCATGACCCACTCGAAATCCAGCACCGCCAGGACCGTCGGTTCGGCACCGTAGATCTTGCCCGTCATGGCCTTATTCGCCGGCGCCTTCTTGTACGAAACGCGAAGCAGCGTGCGGAAACTGTTGTTGCAAAGACGCTCGACCAAAAGCGGTATGTCTCGCTCGTCCATGACCAACTTCACCGTAAACTGCACCACCTCATAGGAACCGCCGGAGGCCGTCCCGGTGAATACGCTCTCCGCCGTCCCCGGAGGCAGGGCCGCGCCGTAGCCGACGGGCTGGGCTACGGCAAAAAGGTCGCCCGTGGGCGGAACGTAGTCCGATACGCGGATGGAAACGACTTCTTTGACCGGCATGATGCCGACCCATTGGTCTTCCTTCACCAGCTCCGCCGCTTTCGCCGCCTCCTGGTTGACCGCCACAATGGCGTCCACCACGTCCTTCTGAACCCAATAGCTGACCTGTGCCCGCCAGACGTCATCTATTCCCGGCGCTTCGGCCGTGCCCGTCTCCTTTAACGTCGGCCAGAACTCCAAGCTCGACACGCGCTCCGGAGGCTTCTCGTCGAAGAAATTGACCGCGTAGCAGTAGATTTTCTGCGCCGCGGCGATCGAGGCCCGGGCCGTTGGATCATTCTTCGCCCCGAGTTTGGTCAAAACCTCGGCAACGGTATGCGTCCCGGCGGCCCCCGCTCCGCTTGCAGCGGTCGTCGACTCACTGCCAAACCTCCTCTGGGCGGCCTTTTCGTTCTCGATCTTGTCCTTCATCGCCTCGATGTCCGCGGCCGTCGGCGGTCCGCCCCACCGAAGAAGGTCCAGCAAAGCCCTCATGGCCTCCGCATACTTGGCACGAAACTCTATTCGTTTGATCGGCGGAACCTCGGGAAAGACGTCCGGCACCAGCGGCTCACAACTGTAAAGCCGTTTGGCCCGTTCAAGGACTTTGGCGTGATCCCTTTGGATCGCCTCGATACGCTGTTCCTCCGCTTTAATGAATCCGTCATTGATGGGCTGGAGCGATTCCAGGGACCGGTAAACGCCCGCCGCCGTTTCCATTTCCTTGCCTACGTCGGGCATAGCCCGCAGACCGGTGACGCCCAGACCGATACCGGCGACAGCGCCAGCGCAGCAAAGAATCATAAACAGGTTCCGTCGAACAAAATCCACAGTCACCTCATCGCGGCCGATTGGCGCTTCGACGTTTCTATCGTTGGGGCGTGCTTCTGCAATGGCGCCATAGGGTCCCTTCTAAGGTGGCGGAGCCTCTTTTTTCTCTCCGCCCTCCGGGAGATCCTCCAGAATGGCATCGGCCCAAATCTCGAACTCCCAGTCACTGTCCATTGCCTCATGCGCCACCACATCAATCATTCCGGTTGCGGTTGGCGTCGTAACCGCGCTTCCACGAATCCCTCCGCGTGCGGCGCCGGTTCGAGCGGCGCCCCCCGCGAGTCCGGCGTTCACCTTGCCGCCCTCCACCAGCACGACGTTGTCAAGATAAAAACCCGCGCCCGGCTTCCGACCGTTCTGCCGAAGCGGCTCCATGAATGAATCCCTGATGAACTTTAATCCGCCTTCGTTGGGTGTGGTACAGGTGATCTTGATCAGAATGCCCGCAAGCTCGCCGCTGGCATTGGGACTATGATCGTTGATCGGCGGCGGAACCTCGATTCTGCTCTCCCAATTAAATTGCCGTAACTCCGGATCGTAGAGCATGTTCAGGGATTCCAAAAAAACCTGCCTGCGTTGCCCACGGGGCGAAGCGCCCGCCGCGATCGCGTCGAGGACCGCCCTTTGCGTGGTCGCCGTGGCCAGAGGGCCGTCGGGGACGGGCACGGAGGCGTGGATGGCTTGAAGAATCTTCAAGATCACCGTCTTGTGCCGCTGCAGCTCGATGAGCTTTTCCGTTTCAGCACGCTCGGACTTTCCCTTGCCTGTGAGGGAAGCCAACTGTTTTTTCAATTCGTTGGCTGCCAGCACGACCGCTTGGGCCCGGGATCGATCCGAAAGCGAAGACGGAGGTCCGTTGTCGATGATCCCCGCCGCTTGCGCGGCCGCGACCGCCGGCGGATAGCCCTCCGCCCCCGCGGCGAGCGCCCGCATGTCGCTGTTCTGCCGAAACAGAATCAACCCGCCCGCCAGGACCAGACACGCCGCCGCCGCCGCGAAGGCGGGACGCTTCTTCCGCCACGCGACCTGTTTCGCGATTTCCGTCGGCAACAAGTTGCTGGTGACCTTGGTCAACTCCAAGCCCTGCAACGCCAGCCCGTAGGCGACGCCGTAGCTCAAAAACTGTTCGCGGAATGCGGGTTGGTCGGCGATCGGCGAGGGAGCGACGTTCTTAAAAGCTTCCGGACGGTCAACCGTCATGCCCAGATTCTGCTGAAGGTATTTTTGCAAACCGGGAAGAAGGAACGCGTTGCCCACCCCGACAACTTTGTCGACATTCGTGTCCCGATGCGTCGTCGAATAAAACCCGATCGAGCGCTGCAATTCCTGCACCAGATCGGCGAAGATGGGACGCATGGCTTGGAAAATCTGTCGTGCATATTTGCTTGTCGCGGCCGTTCGCTTCAGGTTCTCCGCCTTGGAGAAGGACAGCTTGAAGGACTTCACCAATGCTTCGGTGAAGCTGTTGCCGCCGATGGGGATGGTTCGAGTCCACAGACTATCCGTGGTGGCAATCACGAGGTCCGTGTTTTCCGCCCCGATGTCCAGCAGTATCGTCGTGTTCTTGCTCACCAGCCCGTCGAAATGGGCCATGTTGTAGACCGCCAGCGGACCCGATTGCACCCCGATCGGCTCAATGGCCGCCTGCTCGAAGTGCAAAAGGTGCTCGCGGATCAGCTCGCGTTTCATGGCGAAGATGCCCACTTCCAGATCGGGCAGCCCCTCTTGCTGAAATGTCTGGTAGTCCCAAATAACCTCATCCATGTCAAAGGGAATCTGCTGGTCGGCCTCATAACGAACGATGTCCGGGATGCGCTTCGCGGCCACCGGGGGAAGTTTCGTGAACCTGGCCAGCGTGTGTTGCCCGGGCACGCTGACCACGATCTGGTCTTTGGAGATATCGTTGTGGGATAGGAACCTTTCGAGGGCGGCACCGATCAGGGCATGCCGATCGGCGTCCGGCTGCGACAGGATCTTGGCGTGTTCGACGTACTCATGGGCGACGATCTCCACCTTCCCGTCGGCGGTGGCCCGGAGTTTAATGGCCTTCAGGGCGCATCGCCCCACATCAATGCCCCAAACCGCTTGTGTGCCTGCCATCGCAAGTTCCTTGGGCCTGTCGCCTCTAGCCCGGCGGGAAGTATCTACCGGCCATGTAACGCTGTAAAGTCAACGCAACGCCTCGGTGCGCTGCACGGCGTGCCCGCGGTTGGTGGTTTCGACCTCTACCGAGCAAAAAACCTTGATGGATTACGCTCGGTCGATGAAATTCTTCCCCCCATCTCCCCGGTTGTCAAGAGCGACCGCGAACTTTGACGGTCAGTATCCCGGGGAGTGTGGCCCTGGTGTGCCCGTGCCGCATCGCCGAACAAGTTAGACCGCGCCGCTCAGCCTTGGATACCCTTTGGCACCTGCCCCCCGTACATATTGGATCAAGTCCGCCAGGGAGTCGGCTTGCATCTTTTCCATCACATGCGCGCGGTGGGCCTCGACGGTCTTGGTGCTGATGTGCAATTCTGCGGAAATCTGCTTGTTGGCCCGGCCGGAAACCACCCGTTCGAGCACCTCCCGCTCACGGGGCGTTAGCAGGGCGAGGCGGGCAGCGATCTCCGCCCGCTTTTGCCGCACCTCCCGGTTGCCAAGGTCCAACTCCACCGCTTGCCGCACCCGATCCAACAGGAGTTGGTCGTTGAAGGGCTTTTCGATGAAGTCCAGCGCTCCAGTTCGCATCGCCCGGACGGCAGTGGGTACGTCGCCGTGCCCGGTCATCATGATGACCGGTATTCCAATCCCTTCGCTGACAAGCTGCTGCTGCAAGTCCAGGCCGCTTTGCCCCTTGAGTCGTACGTCCAGGACGAGACATCCCGGCTTTTCGGGGTCGTATCTGTTAAGGAATTCCTCCGCGGACGCGAAACATTCGGCGCGGAAGCCTGCGAATTCCATGAGCAACTGAAGCGTTCGCCGCACGGCAGGGTCGTCATCGACAACAAATACGGTCACGGGTGATACAGGGTCGGCATTTTGATCGGTGAGCCCCACCTGTAAGGGGACTCGCCGGTCCTCCTTGTTTTCGGAAACAACCGGATTGGTTCGATTCATACGATGCTGGGCCGGATCCCGTCGGTCGCTCGCCCATCGGCGATGGCAGCGACCCCTCTACTTCTCTATGGCGCGGAGGGGCCGCGCATGCACGCGCTTTCTTTGAAAAGTTCGTAATTCCGCCCATCGGGCGGATGGAGGGGCGTTCCTGAGGCATTCTAGGCAGGTTGCGGGCCTCTACGGATACAGCTATAATGGACAACCCGTGGATGGATTCATCCAGCGTAACGAGTCGCCCCAACGCTCAAGGGCGTTGGGGCTGAGTGTCGGGCCCGTGTGATCTGTTGCCGATGTACGGCGAACCCAACAACTCGTCCAGCGTTCAGACGATCGAACACCTACTGGTCACACATAGGAACGAAATTCGGAACTTCATCGGTCGACGCTCCGGTTCCGTGGTGCTGCAGCGCACCACGATCGACGACCTTTATCAGGAAACGGCGACCGCAGCGCTAGCGAGCGCTGAGACTTTCGAGTACGTCAGTGATGCTGGTTTCATTTCCTGGGTTTCGACCATTGCTCGGCGCGTGATTTCACACTCGCTCCGCAACCCTCAGGGCCGGCTGTCGACCGTCCGGATTCGGAGGGTGGAATCGTCCGGAATCGGCGTTAGCGAGACCCACCTTTATGCACCGAATCGAACCCCGTCGAGTGCCGTCGCGGACAGCGAACGGAGCGACTCGTTGGTGAAGATCCTCAGAGAGCTTCCTTCCGACTACCGGACGGTCTTGCAGCTTTACAGAATCGAACAACGCCCGTTGGCGGAGGTCGCGGCGCGGATGAACCGCACCAAAGGAGCGACGTGCCAGTTGATCGCCCGAGCGATGGCGATGCTGCGGGCCGCACTGCGCGAGGAATAATCGTGGGCGCACGATCCGATCCCGCACTGGACGCGATCCTCGAAGACTATCTGACCCGTCGCGAGGACAACGAACAGCCTGTTCCGGAAGAGTATCTCGCACGCCACCCGGAGTTCGCCGAAGAACTGGGGCAGTTCTTCAACGATTTAGAGTTTGTCAATACAAGGCTCGCTGACGAACGGAGAGTATTCCCTGCCCTTACACCGGATGGATCGGCGGGGGAAGCAACGAACGGCGGGCTATCAGACGCACGGCCCGTGAGCCGTGAGTCAATCGTTTACGCCAATGATCGTGAAGCCCCATCGGCCGTGCAGCTCCCCGCTATCGGACGATTCAAAGTCCTGGAGGAACTCGGCAGCGGCAGCCAAGGCGTCGTCTACAAGGCGGAGCAGCTCGGCACCAAGCGGATCGTTGCGCTAAAGATCATTCGCGAGGGCGCATTTGCATCGGCGGTGGAACGCCGCCGCTTTGAAAACGAAGTTCAACTCGCCTCGCAGCTTAAACACCCCAACATCGTCGCAATCTTTGAATCCGGGCGAGACCTTGGACGGGATTTCTTCGCCATGGAGTACGTGGAGGGAGTTCCGCTCGACGTATACTTGAATTCCCGCACACTCTCCGTCGAGGAGACGATCCGGCTTCTGTTGCAAGTGTGCGACGGGGTGAACTACGCCCATCAGCACGGGGTAATTCACCGGGACATGAAACCGACCAACGTCATCGTGGATTCCCACGGGAGGGCACATATTCTCGATTTTGGGCTGGCCAAACGAATCGTGGATGAAGCATTGGTTCCGGAGGCGAGGGTGACACAGGTCGGCATGTTCGCGGGGACTTGGTACTACGCATCGCCGGAACAGGTTCGACGCGACTCCGGGCTTCTCGACGTGCGAAGCGACGTTTACGCGCTAGGCGTAATCCTCTACGAGGCACTCACCGACGCCTACCCCTATCCGATCGACGGAGAATCCAGAGCCAAAATCGCTGAACACATTCTTGAGACCATACCCCTTCGGCCATCGGCCATTCGGGGTGATATTGACGACGACCTGGATACCATCGTGCTACGCGCACTGCAAAAAGACCCCGACCGTCGGTATCAGTCGGCCGACGCCTTCGGAGAGGATCTTCATCGGTATCTCGGCGGCGAAGCGATCGAGGCCAAGCGCGACAGCCATTGGTATGTCCTCCGGATGACCCTACGCCGCCACCGATGGCAAGCGGCGGCAGCTCTGGCAGGGGTCGTGGTGCTGGTTTCGTTCGCGGCGACGGTCACGATTCTCTATGCGGACGCCACTGCGGCACGGGCCACCACGGAGGTTCGCTCGGAACTGGTACGCAATAGCCAGCAGTATCTGGTGGAGAAACTCGACGATCTGAATCGATTGTCGAACGCCGTCCGGGGAATAAGAGAAACAGAACGATCGCATCCAGCCGTTATGCGGCTGCAAAAGCCCCTCCAACCTGCACCGGCACAACTCCTGCTCGAGGCCGCCGAAGGCATCCCCAACGCCATCGATAAGATGATGCGACTCCCGGATACCGCTGATTTCGCCGAGGGGGAGGCATGGCTGACCGCGAAGCGGCGACAACTGGAAGAAGTCGAGTCGGCCACACGCAGCTTTCGGTTTGACTTTTCCACCAAGGTGGAGGCAGGGCAACCCGATTGGATCATCTCCGGACTTCCGATGCACGTTGGCGAAGCCGAACAAGTCTCGAAGGCCTTTGTTGCCTTAGCCCTGTTGGACTTTCATGGTGGAAACGACGATTCGGCGATCCGCAGCCTTGGCGCCGCCCGATCACTTGCCCTCGATTTGGGCGACGGTCGTACCTTGTTTCACATCGGGTCGTCGATCACCGCGCGGCTGCACACTTACGAAGAGTTGTTGTATGTGTTCGAAGCAACCGCGACACAGGGCGCTCGAGCGGACGCGTACATCGCTCTTGTCTCGTCAGACCCGCCGCTGGCGAGTTACAAGGACGCCGTGATCACCGAGCGACTGAAGCTTTCGCAACTGTTTGAAGGAGCCGCACGCGCAGGTCGATTCGGCCAGGCACGATACCTTGACTTGGACGCGTTGGAAGAGTTTTTCCCCCGTTTCCGCAAAAACCTTACTTTGATACCGACCGGGAACGGCGGGAATACACTCAACATTTCTGTAAGGGAGCTAAGTGAGGCCATCGAGCGTTACACACGCGAAGCCGAATCCTGGGAGGATTTTCCGATCCGCGAAGTCTCCCGCCGTAAATCCGCGATTCAGCAGGAATTGGCCGGCGACCCGGCAACGGAGGTGCTCGCTCCGTTGTTGCCCGATCTGCGCCCTGGACTCATCTTGCGGGCACGTACGGGAGCGATGCGTTCGGCAACCTTGCTCGCGGCACATCTTTGTCGATATCACATTGACCACGGCACGTGGCCGACCAGATTAAAGGACGCGGTTCCACAACATTCCGTTACCGCAATTGATCCGTACACTGGTGTTGAATTCGGATATAGGCTTGTGGACGAAAAACCGATTCTCTACTCGCTCAACGATGACGGGGTTGACGATGGCGGCAGGCCGGGGGTATGGGGCCAGACGGGGACGGATGTTGTCTTTTTCCGTATAGCTTACGACAAGCATTGAATCGCCCTAGGAGAATGAGCGGAGTCCGGATGTGTACTTCCGGACTCCGCTCAAAACGCTTGCCAAGAGCATTCGCTTTCTCACGCAGCCGGGTTGCACGGGCAGGATGTTTGAGAGGTGCCAGAGGGACAACTGGAACCGTTGAGAATTGCGCAGCCGCCTGCACCCGCGCAGCAACGAATGACCGCTATGCTTTCGTCTTCTTCCAGAATCAGGTTCGGCGCGAGGATGCCGGGGGTCGTTTCTTGTTCATCCCCGCCGGCGACATCGGCTTCGTAACAGACGTAATCCTGTAACCATGCAGGGTACGAGACGCCCAGGTCTCCCCGGTCGGCAATCGCGCGACTGGATTGCTGCGAAGCCGCGAGGGCGAGAAGGCTTCCGATTCCTAGCAGGGTGGCCGTTCCGAATACAATTCGATGAACCGGCCGAGATTGTGAGGATAGTGATCTCATTGTAAGTCTCCCTTTTGTCTGAAAGCGCGCACTCTCCGCGGTGCGAGCGACATCCGCTCACACGAAACGCGGCTCGTGCGACTCCGTTGGGCTAACGATCAGATCGAACCGACGGCGACGGGGCTCCGTGGTTCTTTCCCCATGATCGAACACCGACGTCCCGCCTGTCGGCGTTCGAGGACCGCTGCGTCGGAGCCAATAGGCGGCACAGCACGCAACCCTCCCTGGTTTGAAATCCCTGGTTTGAAATCGATGGTCCTAACCGGCCTAATCGACTCTATTATTACTATGGCGAATGGAAGGCTGGTATGTACGCGCAAAATTAAAAAAACAAATTTTTTTCGCGCCGGATTCGATCCCGGAGCCTGGGCGTTACGCCTTAGCCCCGGTATTCATGCCGGGGATAGCCCTTACCCACTGCATTCGGCGGTCCGGGCACAGGGAACGCTAGTCGATGATGTGCTCTTTGATCTTGCGGAGGGCTTCGCCCTCGATCTGCCGGACCCGCTCGCGGGTCAGGTGGATGGCCACCCCGATCTCTTTGAGCGTCATCGGCTCCTGTCCATCCAGGCCGTAACGCATCCGCAGAATCTTCTCCTCCCGATCTTCGAGATCCCCAAGCAGTCGGGCGATCTTGGAAGTCTCGGATTCGTTGAACAGGGCGTCTTCCGGGAGGGGGGTCCGGAAATCAGCGATATTCTCCGTGAGACTTTGCCCATTGGCTCCGTCCGAGTCGTTGGTCGGCGTGGAGACGGCCTTCACCGCGCTGCGAATGTGGTCGAGTTTGCTGACCGTCATCTCCAGCCGCTCCGCTAGTTCCGCGGTGGTGGGAGCGCGGCCCTCCGTCTCTACGAACTGCTCGCGCGCCTCGCGGAACCGCGAGATCATCTCCACCATGTAGGCCGGAATGTGGATCGGCTTGTCGCTGTTTATCAAGCTTCGCTTGATCGACTGCTTGATCCACCACGAGGCGTACGTGCTGAACCGCGTGTTCTGGTCGGGGTCGAATCCCTCCACGGCGCGGATCAGTCCAAGGTTGCCTTCGTTGATGAGGTCGTTGAGCGGGACGCCGCGCTTCGCGTACTTCTTGGCGATGTTGACCACCAGCCGCAGGTTGGACTTGACCATCGTCTCCCGAGCGGCCGCGGCGTCCGACTCCGCCCTCTCGCGCTCGGATAGGCTTACCTCACGACGCGCGAAGCGCTCGCCCATCTCCTGACCGTTGCGAACAATGACCGCAAGCCGCTTCTCCTCCTCGGCGGAGAGAAGGGGGGCGTCGTTGATCTGACGGAGGTAAACTTGTAGACCGGCGTCGACAGCGATGGTTCCATCCTCCACCTAAGGCTTTGCGGGTGCCGAGCGGCCCCCAAAGTCGAGCGGGGCGCGGCCCATTCTCGTCATTCATCGGCGGATTCGGCGTCCGACTCCGCACCCGAACGCGGAGAGTCGGTCGAGTCCCCGGAAGTCGCGTGCAGCCCGCCCCTGCGAGGCTTTCCAACCGCCGCGCCTGATTCCGCGTCTTGTTCTGCGGACCATTCGGCGCGCTTCTTGGAAAGTCCGATTTTGCGCTCCGTCGCATCCACCCGAAGGATTTTGACCAATAACTTGTCGCCGATTTTGACCTCCGCGTGTGGGTCTTCGACCTTATGATCGGCTAATTCGCTGACGTGCAACAGACCCTCGAGGTCCTCCTCCAACTCCACAAAAACCCCGAAATTCGTGATCTTCGTGACCGTACCTTCGACGATCTGCCCGGGAATGTAGTTTTCCGGGACCGCGTGAGCCCACGGGTCTTCGTGCAACTGCTTGAGCCCCAACGCGATGCGCTGCTTTTCCTCCTCGACTTTGAGGACCACGCACTCAATGTTGTCCCCTTTTTTAACCACTTCCGAGGGGTGGCCGATCTTCTTGGTCCAACTCATGTCCGAAACGTGCAGCAGCCCGTCGATCCCTTCCTCGATCTCCACGAAAGCCCCATAATTCGTGAGGTTTCGAACCTTGCCTTGGATTCGCGTGTTGGGAGGATACTTCTCGGCCACGTGCGTCCACGGGTTTTCCTGGGTCTGCTTGATGCCCAACGATATCTCTTGTTTGGCCTTGTTGATTTCCAGCACCACCACGTCGATCACGTCCCCGACGTTGAGCATCTCCGACGGATGATTGATTCGCCGCGTCCAGCTCATTTCGCTGATATGCACCAGCCCTTCGACCCCGGGCTCAATCTTGATGAACGCCCCGTAGTTCATGATGTTGACGATTTCGCCGTCCAGACGCGTGCCCACCGGGTACCGTTGCTCCACTTCCTCCCATGGATTGACTTTCAGTTGCTTGAGTCCCAGGGCGATTTTTTCCTTGTCGCGGTCCACGTTGAGGATCTTGACCTCGATCTCCTCGTCGATTCTCAAAATCTCCGACGGGTGCCCGATACGATCCCAACTCATGTCCGTGATGTGTAGCAATCCGTCGATGCCCCCAAGGTCAATGAAGGCGCCGAAGTCGGCGATGTTCTTTACCAGTCCTTTGCGGATCTGACCGACCTCCAGCGTACTCATCAGCGATTCTTTGGCCGTCGTTCGTGCTTCCTCGATCATCTTCCGTCGTGAAATGACGATGTTTCGCCGCTCCGTGTCGATCTTCAGGATCTTGGCCTGAACCACTTTGCCGATGAATTCGCCGATGTCCCCCGGACGGCGGATGTCCACCTGCGAAGCGGGTAAAAATACCGGGTACCCGATGTCCACAAGCAGCCCGCCTTTGATCTTGCGCATGACCCGACCCTCGACGGAATCGCCCTCTTTCTTGGCGGTCAGGATACGCTGCCAATTCAGGATTCGGTCGGCCTTGCGCTTGGAAACGACGATGTGCCCGCTGTCCGACTCCACGGCCTCGAGCCAAACCTGGACCTCGTCTCCGATTTCCACCGACTCGCTGTCGTCCCATTCCTCCGCCGGGATGAGACCCTCGCTCTTGAGACCCAGGTCAACGACGAAGTCGTCGCCCGCCTGTCCGACCACGTGTCCCGTGAGTATGGACCCCGGCTTATACTCTTCCTCGTTCTCGCTGATGATCTTTTCGACGAGAGTGGCGCTTTCGCCGGCGTCGAAAAGCGCCGCCAACTCGGCATCCAATTCGCCGTCAACTGAGTCCAACTCCGCAATGAGATTCTGATCAACCATAAGTCGCCAACTTCAACCGCCGCGAGCCGCAGGCTTTAGCCTGCGCCGACGCCCATCGGAACCGAAAGGGACCGATTGAGAATTCGTTTAGACGTTTCGTCACCGCGGACGTGAGACGCCTCACGTCTGACGCGTCGGCGACGACCAATTCAAGACATCGCATTCCGTCAATCTAGCACACGCTGATCTTGTGAAATCCATGACGGCGTTTGCGATTGAGCAGCTTTCGTCCGTTGTGGGTGCGCATCCGGGCGCGGAATCCCTGCGTCCGCGCTCGTTTGACCTTACTGATGCGGTGGGGGTAGTGCATGGTTGCATTCCTATCCTTGAGCGACTCGGGGCCTCCCGACTCGCCACATACTTTCCATCCGTTACTTAAGCCCCGCAATGTACTCGATGAACCAAACCGTCACAAGCCCCTCCGCCGCTCCAATGGCGGGCGGAAGCCCCAATGATCACCTACCCCCGCCACGGAGATTCCGGGAGGGAAACAAGGCCCCAATACGGGTCACTGGCGCGCGTTTTACTGGCCAGGCGGGCATTCGGTACGCTATTGAGCCAATCCCAGGCTCGTCGACTGAGATGTCTCAAGAACGCTCATTTGCCAATTGCCGGCGGAATTTGGGGTTTCAGCGTATTTCGTCCGCCTCCATTGATTTTCGCTCTATGGGGCTTGACAAGGCTTCTCGAAACTGCCAGAATGCTGGCAATTCACATAATTTTCAAAGGTGTCGGCGGCGTTAAGAATAACGTGTGGGTGAACCAATTGGAAAACAGAGTCCGTCTTCTTCCGTTCCTGGCAAATGGGGCAAGGATCGAAGCTTACGCCGGCTGATCGAACTAATCGCCGGGCGCACGCGAGATCTGGCAAACAGCATCAAAAGAGTTCTGGTGGCACCGTCGCCACCAAGGGTACGTTCGAAAGGAAAGGAACAAATAATGAACGACATCAATTGGAAGGGAAAGGTCACCGCGAACGCGAGCCTGGCGATCACGGCCACGTTGGTTGATGGGACCAATGTAAGCTTCAGTATCATGCTTTATAACGGATATACCGGTGCACTTGTGGCCGCCGCGTTTGCGGAGGCGTGGAACGCTTTGGTGACCAATCCCGCGTACTTCGCTGTGGCAGACGGGAGCACAGTAATGTTTCCCAATGCGCCGGTATTTCAAAACGGCACAAGGTATTTCAACGCGGCCCTTTTTAACGATGATGGATCGCAGTTGACTGTTCCTAATGTCCCCTCCTTCCCGCAGCTAAAGGCGAACGCGACGGAGCCGGCTTGAAGCCCAGGCGCGCAGCTGTAGTGCCTCAGTCGGAAATGGAGTTTTCCGCCGTGCTGGGTAGTGTAGACCGCGACGGAGGAAAACGACATGAGCGGCACGAAGCAGCGGCGACATTTCACAGGCCAGGAGAAGGTGGCGATTT
>Ga0326597_10000477_pt1 | contig 71073 bp, 62 predicted proteins | sample RVTome_12_FD_203789 | JGI IMG/M metagenome (GOLD analysis project Ga0326597, IMG submission 203789) | Soil microbial communities from uranium-contaminated site in the Upper Colorado River Basin, Wyoming, United States - RVT100D185 | ecosystem: Environmental > Terrestrial > Soil > Contaminated >...
CACCGCTTACCAGTATACTTTTGTATATCCCCAATATTTTTGTGGTAATCTTAATTTTGATCTTTGGGGCTTATGTGGCGGCTTTTACCGATAGTGTAGTCAGGGCTTATAGCTCCAATGTGGGGTTAAATAGACCGGAGCTGGCCGGCCGAATTTCCAGGGCACTGGTGCTCCTGTTCGCGATAATTATCGCATTGGAACAGTTGCGCCTGGAGACAAACCTTATTACTCAGGTTTTTCTTTTATCAGTGGCCTCTCTGGGACTGGGTGCCGCGATTGCAATCGGATTGGGAGCCAAGGAGTTTACCAAAGGGTATCTGGAAAAACTTATCCGTCCTCGGAAATAGAGCGGATGATTATCTCATCCATACCTAAAATAAAAAGTGTGTAGAGATGATCCCAAACTTGCTGGGTGGTCCAATTTGTTTCTGCTTGCTGAACGTCGGAGACACAGCCGAGTGCTAATCTCCCCTGGCTGGCAACAACCGAAGGAATGTCTTAGATGAACGGAGCGTTAACTTCTACCTGTCTTTTTCATCTGGAAAAAGTGTTTACAAACTTAAAGCGGTCAAAATTTCTTCTTATCCATCCTGTCAGTTAACCACAGAGCCACTAGTCCCACCCCTATCCCGGTTACCACATCTGTGGCATAATGGAAACGACAGTAAACCGTCCCCACAGACAGAGTTAAGATAAAAGGGCTTAAGATGTAGAATAATTTTTTGTGATGCCGGAAGGCGAAAATGAATACAATTAACGCAACCGCTACATGAGAAGAGGGCATACAGCCGCCATGAATTCCCCCCAGATCAATAACCCATTTAGCCAGAGGTGTAAAAAGAGGTCCTTGCAACTCCAAAGTATGAAAATTACTTAAGGCAAAGCGGGGTCCTTCAACCGGATAGAGTAGAAAACCCAAATAAGAAATATAAAATGCTACAGCTATGGTGAATAAGAACTGATTGAATGCTTTGTATTCCTTTTTCAGATATAAAGCTATCCCTAAGATGGGGAACAAAAAATAATAGGAAAAATAACTCAGCATCATCACCTCATTCAACGGCACAGAAACAATCTTTTCAAACCAAACTGTGGGATAAACGCCCAAAATCTGTTTTTCCAAAGCATTAATCTGGTAATCAAACCATTGGGGAAAAATTATATGGACCAAACTGGCGGTCTCCTCATATAAAAAAGTGAACAGAATCATAGGATAAAAATAGCGGATGAATTTCTGCCAATTGGAAGCGTGGGAAAAGGTATATACAATGAATAAAATGACCGCAGTGATGAGCAGATTGTAAAACAACAAAAACTTCCAGTTATCTATATTATGTCCGAAGGCCAGAAGCAGAAGAATTATGGAGGAGTTATACCCCAGAGTTAGCACATCAATAGGCCAGAACAGCTTTTTTCCTTCCAGCGGCATAAAAACTTAGTCTTTCTTCCCTTCCACTACTATAACCAATTCTCCTTTAATTATCCCTTGCTGGAAATACTGCTGAACTTCAGAAACAGTTCCCCTTTTAATCTCTTCGAATTTTTTAGTCAATTCCCGAGCTACGCAAATCCTTCTGTCTCCCAAAATCTGCTTTATCTCTTCTAAAATCTTCAGCAAGCGGTAGGGAGACTCATAAAAAATCAAAGTTCTCTTCTCCTGTGATAATTCTTCCAATCTTTTTCTTCTTTTTTGAGGCTTGTTGGGCAGAAACCCTTCGAAAACAAATTTATCGGTCGGCAGTCCGGAAACTACTAAGGCAGAGATAAAAGCGGCCGGTCCGGGAATGGGAATTATTTGAATCTGGTTTTCAATGGCTAATTTTATCAAAAGATAACCGGGGTCGGAGATTCCGGGTGTTCCGGCATCGGAAACCAGGGCAACCGAACTCCCTGACAAGATTTGTTGGATTAACTCCGGTCCTTTTCTTTGTTTGTTGAAATCATGGTAGCTGGTTAAAGGAGTAGTTATGCCGTAATTTTTCAGCAAAATCCCGCTATGTCGGGTATCCTCGGCCGCTATTAAATCGACCTGCTTTAGAGTTTCAATGGCCCTTAAAGTTATATCTGACAGATTCCCGATGGGGGTACTGACTATATATAGAATTCCAGGATTGATTGGGTTCATGGTTTAAAATTTTCTTTCAAAAAATAATCAAAAGTTTTTGGTGGAGCAAGTGCTTAAGTTCATTTTAATTGCAACCTTTTAAGCGTTGGTTCGTCTTGACAATTAGGTATGAGAAGTATTATATTGTGAAAAATTTAACAAAGACAATAGCTTCAAAGGAGGAACAATCATGAAGAAGACCATTTATGTCATTAGTACTTTTTTGTTTTTGACTCTAATCTGGCAATGCAGCCAGACCCCTAAATTCAAAAATTACCCTCTGGAGACTTTTTTTGACTATAAATCTGTCTCCAGTGCCACCTTTTCACCGGACGAGAAAACTATTGCTTATATTTCCAATGCCAGCGGAGTCCACAATATTTGGACCGTGCCGGTAAGCGGAGGTACCCCTAAACAGTTAACCAACGAGGTCAAAAACACCATTGTCTTCGTAACCTGGTGTCCCAATCGGGATTCATTGATTTATGGGCAGGATGAAGGAGGAAATGAGAATTTTCATCTGTTCATCATGCCGGCTAAAGGAGGCACGGCTACGGAGCTTACTCCCGGCACAGAAGTCAGAGCCCAGTTTTATAAGTGGGCCAAAGACGGAAACTCCTTCTTATATGCCACCAACCAGAGGGACCCCCGTCTGTTTGATATTTATAAATTCGATTTAAACAGCGGTAAGTCCGAAATGATTTATCAGACCCAGGGAAGTGAAAGTTTTGCGGACTGGTCGGATGACGAGAAAAAACTGGCATTTGAGCAATTCTACCTAGCCACCGATAACGACGTCTTGGTTTACGACATTGAAACCAAAAAGATGGAAAACCTGACCGCGCATGCTGGCCAAGGAGAGATTGTCAACAGTCCGGTCACCTTTTCGCCGGATTCCAAATGGCTTTACTTTGTGAATGATAAAGACAGCGAATTTATGAAACTGAAACGAATCAACCTGGCCACCAAAGCGGTTGAAAATGTGGAAGAAGCGGATTGGGATGTGGTGGCTGCCGGATTTTCATTCAACGGCCGCTACTTTGCGACCGGCATCAATGAGGACGGCTCCACCAAAATCAAAATCACCGATGTGCAGGCCAATAAGGAAGTACCTCTGCCCCAGCTGCCCAATGGCGAAATAAAAGGGTTGGATTTCTCTCGCTCGGAAAGGTACTTGATCTACTATTTCAACGGTGACCGCCAGCCCACCAATCTGTACCTAGTTGATTTGCAGAACAACAAAAATCAGCAGCTGACCAACAGCCTGCCCAAAGAAATCGACCAGAGAAACCTGTCTGAATCGGAGCTGGTGCGTTATGCCACTTTTGACGGTAAGCAGATACCGGCTTATCTTTACAAACCGGTCAACCTGAAAGCCGGGGAAAAACGCCCGGTGATTATTGAAGTGCATGGCGGCCCGATGTTTCAGTCCACTAAGAGTTTTTCACCTTTGAGGCAGTATCTGATTAATAGCGGTTATGTAGTTTTGCTTCCCAATGTCCGCGGCAGCACCGGCTATGGAAAAACTTATCACCAGATGGATGACCACGATTGGGGCGGAGCTCCTTTACAAGATGTGGTCTGGGGCAAGAAATACCTGGCAACTTTGGATTTCGTGGATACCTCCAAGGTGGTGATTCTGGGAGGAAGTTACGGCGGCTATATGACTTTGGCGGCCTTGGCTTTTACCCCGGAGGTTTTTGCTGCCGGTGTTGACATTGTAGGTCCTTCTAATCTGCAAACCCTCTTAGCCAGCGTACCTCCCTACTGGGAGCCGTTTATAAAATATTTCCATCGGGAAGTTGGAGACCCCAAAAAGGACCAGAAGTTTTTGAAAGAAAGATCTCCCTTATTTTCAGCAGAGAAAATCCAGAGACCCTTGTTTGTGATTCAGGGTGCCAACGACCCCAGAGTCAAACAACAGGAATCTGACCAGATTGTGGATGCGTTGAAGAAAAAAGGCGGGGTGGTTGAATACATGATTTTCCCGGACGAAGGGCACGGGCTACGTAAGAAAGAAAACCAGCTCAAAGCCTACAACAAGGTCAGAGAATTCTTAGACCAGCACATAATGAATAAAGCCTCGTAAGCCTAGCCTAGATTCGCAATAATAAAAGAGTAGCCTTCTGGTTTGGAAGGCTATTTTTTTATCCTTTACAATTGATGGAAATCTCTTGTGTATAAGCTATATTTGAAGAAAACTAGTAGGTTTCTACTTCCAGGTTCAGAATTTTCCCTTTGATGACCAGATTGATTTTAGATTTAGCCTTGGAAAAGTCGGGAGTGGTAAACCCCTCGTCTGAGTGCGTTAAGCTGATGTTGGAAAAAGAGGTACTGGCCAGTCTGGTCAGATTTTGAATGGATAAACCGGCCTCTTTGGGAACTTTTAATTTCAGATGCCCGACTTTGGATTTCACCTTACAATCCAATTCTCCCGGTTTCAAGGGCAGTTTTACTTCGGTGGCATTAACTCTTAAATCCAGGTCCAAATTTTTCAGATTCAGCTGGCTTAAATCCAATTCGGCTTCGGAAACTCTGGAGAAAATTTGCAGGTCCAAGGGCAAGCTATTATTAAGAAAAATCTTGGAAACATTCTCGGGAGAGTCAAAGTGAATGGGAAACGGCATTTTATCTTTCTGGTAAATTTCTAAAATTCCCCGGGAATCTTCCACGGTCCACTTACATTCCGGTTTCTCGTTAAAGTAAGTCAAACTACAAAGAACTACGTTGGAAGCTCCTCCGGATAAATTTAGTTCCCTTCCTCCGATATCTATGACCGCGCTAATTTCTTTGACCTTGCCGGATTTTTCCACCTCCCAGTTGAAATATTGAGGGTCAGAAAGCCATTTAATATCCCGGTGCTCCCCCGTAAGAGCAGGTCCTAAAATGGCTAAACACCAGACTAGGGGTGACAATAGAGCCAATAAGTTGAGCTTGCTGTTGCGAAAGATCAGCTCAATCCCCCAGGCCATCAGAAAAACCGGCCAGAGCTTAAAGATTGACCACCATACCGTCCAGCCCACCTGGCCTAAGTTATTCAAGAGCAGGACCAAACCGATTGAGATTAAAATTATTCCGTTGCGGATTTTTTTGATATTCATCTTAAGCCGATTTGAAAATCACTACGATTCCTATGACAATCAGAAGCAGGGGCCACAATTTACCGAAGTTAAACCAGGGAATAAAATTACTGGCCAGAAAAATAAATCCGAAGATCAGCAGAATCAAACCAGCCACCAGCCGGCCCCGGTTCCCTTTGGCTTCAGAGGTCTCTGAACCGGGGGCTTCTTCCGTTGCAGCGACAACCTCATTGCCTTCCGGTGCTTTAGGAATGATAAGCCAGCCCAGAAGATATATCAGGATAGCGGCTCCTCCGGCGAAAACTAAAAGTACCGTCAGCAATCTGACTATGACCGGGTCAATATCAAAATACTCCGCCATCCCGCCGCAAATTCCGGCGATCATGACGTCTTGGCGAGAACGATAAAGTCTTTTGCTCATTTCTGCTCCTTGGTGATTTCCAATCTGCTGTAATTTAGGTGGTTTTGACTTCCGCTAAATTTTCCGGTTTTTTGGGAATGAAAATCCAGGCCAGAATATAGGCCAGAATGCCGGTCCCGAAGCCCAAAACTGCAACCAACCAGATAACCCGCACCAAAACCGGGTCCAGGTCCAGATACTCCCCCACCCCACTGCAAACCCCGGCGATTATTTTATCCTGGGTATTTCTATAGATTCTTCGTGCCATACAACCTCCTTCTTACCGGCTATTTGATTAGACGGCTGACCTTCGACAAAGTTGCATAAAATGGAACCAATGTTTCCTTTTATTTGGTCTCGGCCTCTCCGGTCATTTTGACAAATCTTACCGGAAGGACTGTCTCTTTTTCCATCCCCTCCGGGGTTTTGGTTATTACCATCAATTCCTGGTTCCCGTTTCCGACCGGCAAGACCATTCTGGCTCCCATTTTCAACTGGTCGTATAACGGCTGGGGAATGTGGTCGGGTGCTGCGGTCAAAATTATTCCGTCAAAAGGAGCATGCTCTTCCCAGCCCTGGTACCCGTCTCCCACTTTGACTTCCACATTTTTATATCCTAATTTTTTTAAAGTCTCGTCAGCTTTTAGAGCCAGAGGTTCTACAATCTCGATGGAATATACCTGTGAGCAGATTTCAGCCAAGACTGCCGCCTGATAGCCGGAGCCGGTTCCGATTTCTAAAATTTTTTCTCCTCCTTTTAAATTCAGAAGTTCGGTCATCAGGGCTACTATATAAGGTTGCGAGATGGTTTGGTCATGCCCGATGGGAAGCGGTCCGTCGGTGTAAGCCACATCTTTTAGGTCATCGGCGACAAACATGTGTCTTGGGACTTTTTTCATAGCCTGCAAAACCAAAGGGTTCTTGATTCCCCGGCTTTCAATCTGTGATATAACCATCTGCTCTCTTCTATGAGCAAATATCTCTTCATCCGAGTTTTCTTTCATCTCGTCCCCTTTTGGTGCCTTCTGGCAAGAGGTAAACAATATCCCTATGAACAAAATTGCAGCCGTAAAGCTTAGGGTCTTTAACATTAATTTCTTGTATAAGAATAAACCACCGGGGAAGGTCTGTCAATAATTTTTCAGGTTATCCGAGGTCTAGAGGTGAGTAAGATTATAAATTAACACTTCCAATCTGATTTTGGGTGAGGCAAGATTGGACCTCAAATCCAATTCTGTCTGATAAAGATATTCGACCGCTTTTTCTAATTGTGCCTGGCTGAAATTTTTAACCTGCTCGGAATATTTTCTGACCATAAAAGCTCTTTTTCCCAGATTTAAATATTCTGCCAGTCCGGCCCAGTCTCTCTTAGGATAGGATTTGGTTCTCAAAAGCCCCATAAAATGTTCGCTTATCCAGTAATTGACGGTGCTGGGTGTTTCACCATATAATAAAATTTCATCCAGGGTTCCCAGTGCCTTTTGGGTATCTTTCTGGACAATTTGATCCGCTAATTGGTAGACCTTCCATTTCTCAGAGGCAACCGCCACCTTTTCTACATCTTCCTTTTTTATATTTTCTCTTTCCCCCGCATAGGTGACAATTTTCTCAATTTCTCCGGACAACAGATTCAGGTTATTTCCTCCGGTTTCTTCTAAGAATTTGAGGGCTTGTGAATCTATTTTTTTCTTTTTAGCGGCAAACTGTTCTGCTATCCATTTGGAAAGAGAAACACCTTTGAAATTTGCAAATTGAACTATCACTCCTGAATTTGAGACAGCCGTATAAAGTTTATCTTTTTCGCTTAAGTCAGTGGCGAGTAACACCATGCAGGTGGTCGTGGGAATTTTAGGAAAAAAGTTACTCAATTGTTCTTTCGGGGCGGCCTTCAATTTCTCAACATTTTTGACAATTACCAGGCGTCTTTCAGAGCCAACCGGAACCGTCGAAGCCAAATTAATCAAATCCGGAATTCCAGTTTCCTCGGCATCCAAGTAATTTAAATTGAAGCTTTCCAGACCGGAAGGAATTAACTTTTGAGTCAAAAGCTCCAGGGCCTCTTTTTTAACAAAATCTTCTTCTCCCAAAAAAAGATAAAGAGAGGCGATGCCTCCCTTTTCTATTTGTTTTCTGAAGTCGGAAAACTTTACAGATTTCGCCATCTAATTTTAGCAGATAGATCGATGCCACCAATTTTATGAATTTCTTTGAAAGACACTATAATAAATAGCTAATCCAACAATTCCACCAGCTTATTTATCTCATTAGTAGGCCTTTGACAGACATAATTTTCGCATACATAAGCGGTGGTCCTACCCCCTTGCATTTTGAAGCCTTCGCTGAAGGGAATCAATTTTTCTAATTCAACTCCCTCTTGGCCATCGAAGTGAAAAGCTAAAACTTTTCTGGGTAAAAATCTTTGATTGACCGCATTTAGCATGGCTTGAGTTTCTGCAGAGCTTAAATCTCCGGCCAACACAATCTCTTTGGTGGGCCCTAAATAAAAATCCAAGGCCGAAAGCATCTGAGCATAGGCGGTGGGCTGTTTTTCTATGGCTCCGGAAAAGCTCTGCAACATATCCGAAGCTTTTTTCTCCCAATCCGGGTTCATAGTCAACCGCCCCAGTTTTAATAAATCCAAAAGTGCTATGGAATTTCCCGCAGGAATCGCCCCGTCGTAAAATTCTTTAGTCTTTGAGATTAATTCTTCGTTATTTTTACCGCTGAAGAAAAATCCGAAATTCTCAGTATCCCAGAATAAATCCAGCATATCGGAAGTCAGCCGAACTGCCTCTTTCAAATATTTGACTTCAAAAGAAGCTTCATACAAATCGATTAACCCTGCAATAAAAAAGGCGTAATCGTCTAGATAAGCCGGAATGGCCGCTTCTCCTGCACGGTAGCGCTTCAAAAGTTTTCCATCTTTTTGCAGTTTATTTAAAATAAAATCGGCTGCTCTTTTGGCTGCAGTTAAATAGGTTTCATCTCCCAAGACCTGTGAGCCGTAAGCCAGAGAGGAAATCATCAGTCCATTCCAGTCCGTCAAAATTTTATCATCTTTATGCGGGTGAATTCTTTTTTCTCTTTCTGAAAACAGTTTTTCCTTCCCTTTCTCTAACATCTCTTTCAATTTTGAAAGTTGTATTTCATTTTTCTTGGCAAATTCTTCCATTGGAACAGTGACATTTAAAATTGAGGTCTTATTTTCAAAATTCCCCAAATCTGAAACTCCATAAAAACTGTTAAAAATTTCTGTCTCTTTTTCACCTAATATTCTCTGAACTTCCTCCGGTCTAAATACATAAAATTTTCCCTCTTCCCCTTCGCTGTCCGCATCCTCGGCTGAATAAAATCCCCCTTCTTTATTCGTCATATCTCGCAGGACGTATTTGAAAATATCTCTGGCGACTTCTGCATAAAGTTCATTTTTGGTGACTTGATATCCTTCTAAATAAGCTTTGGACAAAGTGGCTTGGTCATACAGCATTTTTTCAAAATGAGGAATCAGCCAGCGGGCTTCGGTGGAATAGCGGTGAAATCCACCTCCGATATGGTCATGGATTCCACCATAAGCCATCTTTTGTAAGGTCTTTTCTACCATCTCTAAAGCATTCGGATTTTTTGTTCTTATCCCAATTCGCAGAAGTAAAGAAAGATTATGAGGAGATGGAAACTTAGTGCCACTTCCAAAACCGCCGTAAACCGCATCAAAACGATTAGAGAATCCGTTCAAAGCTGTTTCAAAGATTTCTTTAGAAAGCTCTACGGGAATATCCGTGGCTATTTGTTTTTGCAAATAATCGGTTATCGAACCGGCCGATTGTAAAATCTCATCTCGGCGGGTATTCCAGGCATTGGAAACACCCAATAAAAGATTTTTAAAACCTGGTCTTCCATATTTATCATCTGGTGGGAAATAAGTGCCTCCATAGAAAGGTTTTTTATCAGGAGTCAAAAAAACGGAAAGGGGCCAGCCCCCACCGCCGGTCATTGCCATCACCGCTTGCATATAAATATTATCCACATCCGGGCGTTCTTCCCTGTCAACCTTGATGGAAACAAAATTCTGGTTCAACACCTTGGCTATCTCTTCATCCTCAAATGATTCCTTTTCCATCACGTGGCACCAGTGGCAGGTGGAATAGCCGATGGAAAGAAAAACCGGCTTATTTTCTTTTTGGGCTTTTTTAAAGGCCTCTTCCCCCCAGGGATACCAGTCCACCGGGTTATGGGCATGCTGCAAAAGATAAGGAGATTTTTCTTGGGCTAAACGGTTGCTGTATTTATGAGTTTGCAAATCTTTCTTTTCCCCCACCTGCAAATCCCCTCCTTTTTCTTCTCCTGAAATCGCTTTGGAACAAAACCAATCTGACTTTATTACCCAGAATATAAATAATACCAGAATTGTAACAATAAAAATTAAGCCAAAAAATTTACCTCTCTTAAAAAAACTTTTTCCTGTACCTTTAAATTGACTCATCTCTAATCAATATAAAATTTGGTAGTTTCCCTTAGCCAAAATCTATTATAGTGGTAAAGACCGATAGATTCTTAAAATTTGACCAATGAAATCAACAATTTTCTATCCTAAATATTTTTTCTACCCAGATTTGTAAATTTTACCTTGGTCTCTACCTGCGGATGTTCTCTGCCATCTATAATAACATACGGATAAATAAAGTAATTTAAGTCCACCGAACTACCTTCAGGGTCAATTTTGATGTCTCTCCCTATAGTGAAAGCCACTCTATTTTCATCCAAACCTCCGAAGAAAAACTCTTTTTTCTCGGGGTGCTTTTGGGCTTCCGATGCATCCACCGCTATCCAGCCAAATTCTTCCACATAAAATTCCGCCCAACAATGATAACCGGACAGTTCCCCCTGGGTTTGAGCTTCAGGCAGCGGAAATCCCATTACAAAACGGGTCGGAATACCTGAAGCTCTGGCCATCCCGATAAACAAAGAATGAAAATCGGTGCAGTTTCCTTTCCGCACGTCACAGGCATAAAGGGCATCCCCTCTCCCCCATCCGGTTCCGCTTTTATCATATTCCACGGTTCCGACTATATAATCGTAAATGGCTTTGGCTTTTTGCATTTCGGTCATTTTTTCTGGTACCACTTTTTGGGCTTCCAAAGCTATCCTGCCATCAATAGGCACCAGACGGTCCGGCAGAAGAAAGCGCTCTAAGTTATTTTCAGAGATTTTGGTCTCTTTGTCAGAGTGATTTTTTTGAAAACTGTAAGCTTTTCTTTTAACCGCTAAATCTAAGTTTAACTCCAGCACCTGTGGAATTTCTTTTGACAGCTGAATCTTTAAAATCGAATTTCCGTATTCTGGATCTTTGTAGACCGAGTAAGCATAAGCCGATTTTATTTTTACATCAGAAACCTCCTGGTACCGGTCAGATTCTGGAACCGGTAAAAACAAAAGCAACTCTTTGGTATCCTTGGGAATTTGCTCTATTTTTACAGAATATGTCAACTGGAAATTTCTGGTCTTTACATTGGTTCCAGAAACGCTTTTACTCTTAGACCAGGAAGCAATTAAAATACCCAACGCCATAAAAATAACCGCTGCAGAAAAAAGTTTTACCCCATACTTCTTATGAGACAGCTTGAACATTCTTAAAATATCAGTTGACTATATTTGGTCGAAACAGTCGGTCTTACTTTGAAGCTGGCTTACGCACCCACAATCCTTTTTCCTCGGCCCAGCTGTAGCGGGGTTTTCCTTCTTCCTTATGAATTGAAATCTCTGTCACGGTCAGACCGTTTTCTCCTTGTTTCATAAAGAAATCCAAATCGTACATTTTACCATTGGTGGCTTTGCAGTCAGTACAGGCGAAGTACAGATTCTCCCCCACTTGGGAGAGTTTGTCCTCATGAACTTTGGTTAAGGTCAGCTCTAAGGATTTTTTAATGGTAGGGTCGTAAATCAGTAAATATCCGCCTTTTAGCTTAGAGTCCCCTTCTATATAATCACTTATCCCCTTGGCTAAATCAGCTGTGGTGAGAGAAGCGGTCTCCTTCTTGGCCGGCTCTTGTTTAGTGGTTTTAGGTGGCTGTTTCGGATGCTCCGGGTGTTCTTGAGCCAGCCCCACAGCCCAGAAAAGAAAGCAACTTAATACTGCTAAGCAAATCTTCTTCATAAAACCCTCCTGTGTTTAAAAGTTAATTTTTGTTTAACCAATAAAAAACTATTATGTAATAGATACGTGAATTAACTTAACTTTCGGGGCTGGAATGAAAAATAAACTGAGAGTTTGGATTTAAAACGGCAAAAAAATCAAAGAAAAAATTTTAGTTTTCAACAGCATAATAAAAATAGCGGCGAAGGGATTTGAACCCCTGACCAAAGGATGCCTTTACTTATGAGTCTTTTGCTTTGAGTCGTCCCCTGAGATATAGTTTTTAACATTTTCCCTTTTATCAGTGAATGGATTAAGTTTAATAAAATCCATATAGTATTTTTTCGCTAATTTGTAATCTTTCTTCTCATTTCTATAGTATTCACCCAGAGCATAGTAAAACTCTGCATAATGAGGATAATTATTAATGGCTTCTAACAACTGATGTTCGGCTACTTGGTGAGTATCATTTGGTGAGACGATGATCCATAGGGTCTCCTGTTTTCTTTGTATGGCCGACTGCAAAATCGAATCTGCTCCAGTCTTCTTTGAGTATAAAGAAAGCAATGAATCTCCCAGAGTCACATTACCAGAGTAGAATTTTTGAAGGAGCCCCATCCGATACAACATTTCCAAATTCTCTGGGTTAAACTCCAGTCCCTTAGAAGCAACACCTATAGCCGATTTATAATCACCTTTTATAAAATATATGTTTAAGAGTCGAATGTAAGCATCCCACTGTAGTTCCTCCATCTTAATTGATTGAAGACATAGGGCTATTGCCTCATCTCCCTTTCCCATTGTTTCGTAGAGACGAGCCATTCTATTGAGAGCCGCTGGATCCTTTTTCTGATCAAACCAAAGTTTGTAGTATTCTATAGCCCTATTCAAATCGCCAGCCGTCTCATAACATTCTCCCTTGCCTCTATGTATCCAAGGTAACCTCCACTGTGAAGGATTTAATGCCAAACAGTAATCATAATAGTGGATTGCAGAGTCAATATTCTTTGACTGCTGATATAGGTCTGCAAGATCCTGCGCAATCATAACGTCATTCGGTGCCTTTTCAAGAATTGTTTTACAGAACTTAATTCTCTGATTCGTGTTGCTAAAGTCAAGATTGCTCAATTGGTATTTGAGTCTTTTCAGTTCTTCGTTATCTATTGATTCATTAAGCTTAATTGGTAAAAAAGCTATTTGAATTTCCTCGTCAATCAAATCAAGAAATAGTGGTTCCTGTGGCTTATGATGGTTCTGCATAGCATAATCATTAACTCTGTTTTTTATGAATATGTATAATTCGCTATCTGTTACTACTCTATTTAAATCGAGGTCGCTTTGTTCGGATAGACCCTGGAGCAAGAAATACGTAAAAAGACCGTTCTTCAGAAATGAATCCTCGAATGAAACTTGTGTGGATTTACTTGCTGATAACAGTGCTACACCTTTTCTTGGCAATTCCATTCTAAGGTCTTCTGCAAAATTGTCTACCTTAATTTCGCCTTTTACTTGTGGATTATTGAAACCTTTTACTCGTGCCGCTCCCCCGCTAAAACAGCAGTCCATTATTAACAATATATTACTTGAGGGAATATTTCTTAACCAATAGGCAAATTCATCATCTGGAATCAAGAGCCCATAATCGTTCCCGGTGTAGTCATAGGGTACAATACATTCATCATATCCATCTTCTTCGTCTCGGTCTCTATCAAGCAACTGCGACCCATGACCGCTAAAATAAATGAAAACTACATCATTTTCTTTGACATTGTCACCTAGCCAGACGAGCATGCTTTTTCGAATCTCTTCTCTTGTAGCTTCTGAATTCGTAAGTACTCGTATATTTGATTTTGGAACCCGGTCCAGACTTTCCATAGCATCAGCTATATCTTGGGCATCTTTATCACTGTATTGTAAATTGTAGGCAGTATTTTTGTACATTGAAATACCGATAACAAGAGCCCATCGATTATCCATGGGTGGAAATGGCTTAAGTGTGTCCTGGGGGTAACTAGAAATCGTGTGTCCTAATGTAATCAAAAAAATAAGGAAGAGTCTATACGCTATTTCAGGCAGGCGTTTGTTCTGTTTTCGCTTTAATCTCCCATATTCGTTCTTATACACAGAATATCTTTCCTCTTAAAAAATAGCGGCGAAGGGATTTGAACCCCTGACCAAAGGATTATGATTCCTCTGCTCTACCGCTGAGCTACGCCGCCATCAAGGTCTTTAAATGTTATAGCTTTATCTAATCTTTGTCAAGGAAAACCTGTTTCAGATTACACAGCTGTATGCACAAAGGTATCTGGCTGTAAAAAAAACTACCATTGCCCGCAGCCAACCAAGTAGGGGGGCAAGTGGGACTTGGCTAACTTATAAGCAACGGTAGTTTAAAATTTCCCCTTTTTCTTTATTTTATACTATTTAAACAGAAATTTGTTTGACCAAAAATGACCCCTCTTTTGGGGAAAGTTAATATAATTTACAAGTTCCTTTTGCAAAAGCAAGAAAAATTTTCAACCCAGCTTATACCCAATCCTTCTTAAAAACTCTTTTCTGTTGGAAACATCTTTTTCAGTTTCAATCCCTTTAGGCGAAGAGCCGTCTACTATCCCCAGAACCCCCCGGCCTTGCTTGGTTTCTCCGATGATGACTTCGACCGGATTGGCGGTGGCACAATAAATAGAGCAAACCTCCGGGCAGTCCTTGACTGCTTTCAAAACATTGATGGGGAAGGCGTTTTTGATATAGATTACAAAAGTATGCCCGGCTCCGATTTGCAGAGCCGAATTCTCTGCCTGCTTTTTTAAATCCGGGTCATTTCCTTCGGAGCGGACTAGAGAGGGACCTGAAGCCTCACAAAAAGCCAAACCGAATTTGATATTGGGGACCGAGTTGACCAGGGCTTCGTATAAATCTTCGGCGGTTTTAATAAAATGGGTCTGCCCTAAAATTACATTGGCCCCTTCCGGTATGGGCAACTGATAAGTTTTAATTTCCATAACGGTTTTTGATCTTTAAAAAATATAACTAATTATAATTTTGGCAAATAATAAAAGTCCTAGAGAAAATCTAGGACTTTTGCTCAAATCTCAATTTTTTGTGAAATCGGGTTAGGTGCCCAAACAACACTGACCGTAAGGCACAGGTTGGGGACCGTTTCTAAATATGAAGTTCACCAAATAAACAATATCGGGTAACAGAATGGCGTTGTCAAAATTCACATCACCTCTACAGAAAGGGTTGGGAGTCGGCCCGGACCTGAAAAGATAGTTAATTAAAAAAACTATGTCTGTTAGCAAAACTTTTCGATCGCCGGTAACATCCCCGGCTCTGTGAGTGCAGGTTGTCATCGGAAACAGCTCGGTGGCTTTAATCCTAGCTCGGTCGGTATAAGCCAAAAGATTGGTTAAATTATTGGCTGCTACAAAAGCCATAATTGATGTTATTGAATCTCCCGGTGCAATACTGTAAGGACCCGAAGCAATCATCATAGAACCATCCTGTGGTGAAGGCATGGTAGTGTCAATGAAACCTTCCGACATCCACACATATTTTTCAGTATCGGTGACTCCATCATAGACCTCTGGATCGTTAGCCAAGGCCTTGAAAGAACTCACCCCTACGGTGTCTAAAATAGCAATCCCCCTGTAATAAGAGTTACTGCTGTGAAACATATACCCAATATTATTACTGCGGTTTAAGCCGGCTAAATCCTGTAAGCTGGGCATATCCCAATCAGTGTAAAATCCCAGTCTCAAATTATTGATGGCACTGACATTCTGATTATAGACGGAAAAGCTGAATATCACAAAGTCATCATTAGCTGTATCCGAGAAGGCAAAGGTTCTCTGGACAATTTTTAGGTTTAAGGGAGATTCCGCTTTTTCATCATTGAAAATTGAGATGGTCTGCTGGCTTCCCTCTCGGCCAGGGGAAATTTCTATTATATCCCCCTGCGGAGCAACGGCAAAATCACTGTCTGGTACCGAACCAGTCCAATCCCTGGCACCGTCGGACACATGAGAGATATCGGTACCGATCAAAAAGGCCCCTTCAAAAAGCTGGTCGGTTCCTCCTACCTTAGGATAAATGAACCCTTTTCCTCCCAGGGGAGTTATGGAAATGTTAGATAAACCGTACTGGCCGAAGTTGGATATGGTAAAAATCACATTTCCGGTATCCACATCTACCAAACCTCTCACCGGTTTGGCGGTGATGTAGAAAACCAAGGGCCAATTTTCCTCATAACCACCATCCCCTTTTATTTGCAGATTAAGGTTCAGTCGTTCGCCCCCCAGGGCGCTGGAACTCACCTGAAACAGATAGGGCTGGGTGAAGTTTATGGCAAATCCATCCTGCGGAATAGCGCCATAAAAAGAGGAATCCTGGGTTACGCTGACATTCCCACTGGTGCCGGACAAAATAGCAGAGACATTGGTGGCGGCTAAGCCGGTATTTTTGACCGTAATAAGAGCGGACATATTATCTCCCGGGTCCGGGATGCTGTCATTGCTGTCGCTTAACTCGATAGTAAAAACAATAATCCTTGGATCGGTTATGGCGGGGAGTGAATCTATGGCTCTTCTGACATTGATTAATCCCCAGCCGTAAGAGTTATCCTGTCCAACTGTCCCATAGTCAGTAGCTGAAACCATTAAAGCCCTTTTGATTTCATCCACTGTGGCGTTGGGATTGACCTGTCTTAAAATCGCCACTGCCCCAGCCACATGGGGAGCCGAAAATGAGGTGCCGGAATTGCTGGAAGAATATCCCCCAAATCTGTTGGTTGACCGGATTAGTTCCCCGGGTGCCACTACCTCCGGCTTTATACTGATTCCATCACAATCCGAAGGTCCCCGGCTGCTAAAGCCGGAGATAACATTACTTGAATTTACAGAGCCGACCGCAAAGCAGTTGAAATCTGTAGTGGCTCGATTAGCCGGATTTCTAAGAGTTTGAGCTGACGGTCCCTCATTCCCCGCCGCAAAAATAACCACAGAGCCGGCCGCCTCCAAGTTATCAATTAAATTCCAATACAAAGGAAGGCAACCTGCACTGGCAGTAGGAATCCCCCAGGAATTATTCACCGCATCTGGAACATCGGTTATGGTATTGGGATTTCCGTCCGGGTCAGAAGCCCACTGCAAGGCCTCTATTTCCACCGGCCAGCTGGCACCTATGTCTATGGCTCGAGCCGCTATCCACTGGGCTTCTATAGCCACTCCCACCGTGTCATTGGTGACCAGAGAAGCCCCGCACATTATCCCCATGGTCGCAGATCCATGTCCGGCAACACCTCCAACATTGTCAACCGGAAAGGGATTTTTATAAACCGGGTCAAACCAGCTTTCAGCCACGGTTCCGCCATTGTTCCCTCTCCATCGGCCGCTTAAAGCGTTATGATTTCCATTGACCCCGGTATCGATGTTACATAACAGTCTTCCGGTTCCTCTATAACCTAAACCCCAGGCGGAATCTGCCTTTATAGCTTTAATCCCCGGCTCAACTCCTACTAGAGGTCCAGCCACCGTGGCCGCCTCCACCGGTTTTATTATTTCCGGCTTGGGCTGGGCATAAATGGTTTCCACATCTCCCCTGGTGGCTAATTTTTCAATTTCTGATTTGGTGGCTTTGACCCACACTAAGTTTGCTAACCAGAAGGCCTTATAGTCCGCCACTTCTCCGGCCAGTTTTTGAGCTTGGAGGTAATTCAAAAGCCCGGTTTGAGAAGTTTTGGCTTTATCTTTCAAGGACTCAATGACGATTTTATGACTCTGGGCCCGGTCGGCTTGGGTTGCTTTAAACTCGGATTTTAACTTGGTCATATCCACTTGGTCTTTTAAATCCAAAAGAACCGAGAAGAATTCAGTCGAAGCCCCGTCATGTAGAAGGGTTTGAAGATACGGTTCCAAATCTGCCGCAAATGACGTGGCTAAAGCCAAACTAAAAAATAAGGCTCCCAAAATAAAAAAAGATTTTTTAAACATTAAGACTCCTTTTAGTGAAGATTTTTAGCACGCTCGGTTTTCTTTCTCAATTAGAATATAGCATATATCAAATTAAATATAATCAATTTTTATTATTTAACAAGCCCTTTTTGAAAGCACCGGTTTTACCTATTGAGGTAGGCACCTTTGAACGGCCGGTAACTTTTCGCTTTTAATAAATTACATTCCTAAGCTATTAAAATTGATACGAATTGACGAAGCCCGGTTTTTGGAATTGTGCAAAAAATGCGTTGACTTAAAATTTTTCTGCTTGACTCATGTCGTTCTTTTTTTATCTTAAGTTCCGGACATAAATAATTGGGTGACGCTATGTTTATTAAAGGAGGTGCTTTTTGAATGCAGCCGCGGCCATAGTTTTTATCGGGATTTTAGTTTTTTTGGCCCATCTTTTCTCTGCCATATTCAGCCGTACCCGCATTCCGGATGCCCTGGAGTTAATTGTAATCGGACTAATTTTGGGTCCTGTATTAGGAATAGTGACTCCCCAGACTTTCGGGGCCGTGGGGCCCATTTTCACCAGCATTACTCTGGTAGTAATTTTGTTTGAAAGCGGGATTGGGTTACATATCGAAAGTTTACGCAAAGCCATGCGGGGGACTTTAATGGTTACGACTTTGAATTTTGTGGTTACCATGCTGGCGGTAGGTCTGATCGCATCCGAGCTGACTGAATTAGACCCCTTGAGAGCCTTAATGCTGGGAGCTATTGTGGGGGGAACTTCATCGGCAGTAGTTATTCCCTTGGTCAGACAGATAAAAATCGGCCGGGAAGCCAAATCCATTTTAGTTCTGGAGTCTGCTGTCAGCGATGTGTTTACCATCACCGTGGCTTTGGCTTTTTTGGAAGCCATCAAGCTGGGGCAGATTCGCTTTGGTCTGCTGTTGGGACACCTGCTTGCCACTTTTGTTTTAGCCGTAATATTTGGAACCCTGGGAGCTTTTGCCTGGTCGGTTTTGCTGAATAAAGTCCGCACTCTGCATAATTCCATTTTCACCACCCCGGCTTTTGTATTTATAATTTACGGGATAGTGGAATTGTTGGGTTACAGCGGCGCGGTCGCGGCTTTGGCCTTCGGAGTCACCCTGGGGAATATAGAATTATTCAAACTTCCTTTGTTGAAACGTTATATTCCGCATGACCCCATCTCTCTCAACGATACTGAAAAAGTTTTCTTTTCTGAAATTGTGTTTTTGATCAAGACTTTCTTTTTTGTTTATATTGGAATATCGATTCAATTAACCAACATCTGGCTGGTCTCCCTCGGGTTGCTCTTAACTTTAATCGTTTTTATTTTACGCATCCCGGTGGTGAGATTTTCCGTCAATAGAACCATTTCGATATCGGATGCTTCGGTGATGGCGGTCATGGTTCCCAAGGGGCTGGCGGCGGCGGTTCTGGCTTCCATTCCCTTACAGCAGGGGATAATCGGTGGAGAGCTGATTCAGAATGTGACTTACGCCGTGGTTTTGTTCAGCATTGTTCTGACGGCGGTCTTGATTTTTCTTTTGGGAAAATCCAAACTGGCTAGATTTTATGAAAAAATGTTCCGAGGATTTAGCTCTTCTACAGAAGAGATTCCCGAAAAGCTTACTTTTGAATAAATTTCTGGGAGTTTAAAGCTATCTGTAAAATAAACCTATTTCGATAGAATTAAAAAGTAAATTCCGGAATTCTGACATCAAACCAATTAATTCCGTATTGACTATGGAGGCCGATAAATGCTCGAAACATCCTTAAATGTTGCTCAACTGATTTTACCTTTAAGTATAATTGTAGGTTCTTTTTTAGTCGGATTATTATTAGAAAAAATTGTTTTAAAAAAACTTGAAGCTCTGACTGAACATACCAGATGGGAAGGTGATGAAATTGTAGTTGGGGCTTTAAAGGGATCAATTACAGTTGCCTTTGGCATAATGGGTGCTTATGTCGCCCTCGCGCTGGTTAGATTGAGTCCTAAAATACTGGCGCTTATACAAAAAGGTTTGTTAATAATTATCATTCTTACCGTTACCATAATCTTAGCTCGAATTGCGGTCGGTTTTGTAAATTATTACAGCAAAAAAGCCAAAGGAGCCCTCCCTTCCACTTCCATTTTCACCAACCTGACCAAAATTGTTATTTTCACCCTTGGTCTTCTGATTATCCTGCAGTCCCTGGGTATTTCGATTACGCCCCTTCTTACGGCTCTGGGAATAGGTGGTCTGGCAGTGGCTTTGGCTTTGCAAGAGACCCTCTCCAGTCTTTTTGCCGGAATCCACATTTTGGCTTCCGGGCAGGTCAGACCAGGAGATTTTATCCGGCTCGAGTCGGGTGAAGAAGGCTATGTCACCGATATCACCTGGCGCAATACCACAATTAGAGCTTTACCCAATAATATGGTAATAATTCCCAATTCTAAGTTAGCATCTGCCATCATAACCAATTATTACCTTCCTGAAAAAGAGATGGGAGTTCTGGTCTCGGTCGGAGTCAGTTATGATAGTGATTTAGAGAAAGTCGAAAAGATAACCATTGAAGTAGCCAAAGAGGTGGAAAAATCAGTTACTGGTGGGGTGCCGGAATTTAACCCTTTTATCCGATACAACGCTTTGGCCGATTTCAGCATTAACTTTGTGGTAATTTTGCGGGCCAGGGAATTCGTTGATCAGCATTTACTCAGACACGAATTCATCAAAAAACTGCACCAGCGCTATAACAAGGAAGGTATCGAAATTCCTTTTCCCATCCGCACTATCTATATGAAAAAAGAGCAGTGAGATAGCCCGAAACTATACTTGGCTTGCCAAATTTAGAATTTCCATTATCTTTTAAGCTATCAGTTTTGTAAGTCTGCTTACCGATTTAGAATTAATTACAACTATTGAATATGAAAAAAGCTAAAGTCTCAGTCATCATCCCAACCTTAAATGAGGAAAAGACCATCGGGCAGGTGGTTAGCTTGGTAAAAAAGCAAAAGTCGGTTACCGAGGTCATTGTGGTGGATGATAAGTCATTCGACCGCACGGTAGCGGAAGCCAAAAACGCCGGTGCCCAGGTCATCTTGAGCACCAAAATCGGTAAAGGAGCCTCGATGCGGGACGGGCTGCTCTTGGCCAAAAATGAAATTATTACCTATCTGGACGGAGATGTTGAAAATTATGCTTCCGATATCGTGGAAAAACTGGTTCAACCTATTCAAAAAAACAAAGCCGATTTTGTCAAATCTACTTTTATGCGCAAAGCCGGCCGGGTCACCGAACTGGTAGCCAAACCCCTTTTGACTATTCTATTCCCGCAGATAGCTAACTTTACCCAGCCTTTGAGCGGAGCGATCGCCGGCCGAAAAAATTTCTTCGAAAAAATTAAATTTGAGGATGATTACGGAGTGGATATCGGAATTTTGTTGGATATGCATCTTCTGGGAGCCAGGATGGCGGAGGTGAACGTAGGAGAAATCCAGCATAAAATGAAACCCTGGCACCAGCTGAGCAAAATGTCCCGCGAGGTGGCCAAGGCAATTTTAAAGAGGGCCAACAATCAGGCCCTGGCAAACCTGGATTCTCTGGAGGAAATCAATATCATCCGGGACCAGATGGAGTATGCCATCAAGGAAACCCTCTTGACTTTTAAAAAGATGATAATCTTTGACAATGACAACACTATATTGATGGGCAGATTTATCGATTTCGCCGCCAGGAAATTTGGCTTCGAAAACCAGCTGGCCGAAATCAGAGCCAAAAATCAAAATCTGTTTTTGACCACCAAGCAGATTACCCAGCTTCTTAAAGGAAAGACCATCGCCGAACTTTTGGAGGTGGCTGACACGGTTCCGATTGTGCCGGATACCGTCGAGGTATTCAAGGAACTCAAAAAACGCGGCTACATAGTGGGAATCATCTCGGACGGGTATGATGTGGTAGTTAATCATATCAAAAATAAAATCGGAGCCGATTTTGCCTTGGCCAATGAGCTGGAGTTCTCCCAAAGTGTTGCTACCGGAGAAGTAAAGATTCCATCTTTTTTCATCCAGAATGAAAAGAGCAGTTGTGACCATAATTATTGCAAAAGCAATGCCTTGCTGCATATCGCCCAACAGTACGCCATCTCTCATTCCAACATCGTGGCAGTAGGGGATAGTCAGTTCGATATCTGTATGGTGAAAATGGCTGGGGTAGGTGTGGCTTTTTGCTCTCCTAATCCTATTTTAAATAGCGTGGCTGACCAGCAGATTGAAGTCAAATATTTTAGGCCGATTTTAGAATTCGCCATGTGAGCTCAATTTCGGTTGGCAAAAAAACCAAATGTCTTTATCTTATTCTATGCCCATGCAAGAAACTCTTGTCAAATTAGCTCAGATTAAACCGACCACCGCCCCTTTTTTCAGCATCTACCTTAATACTTTAAAACCACGAGGCAAAAAATCCAGCGGGGAGGTTTTTTTGCGAAAGATGATGTTGCAGTTTGAAAATTTTCATTCCGAGTATGGATATGACGCTTCCTCGGTCAAGAGAGATAAAGCTTTTTTAGAGAAAACCTTAAATGAGCTTACTTTTTCACAGGCGGCCGGGTTTGCGGTATTTGTCAACGCTGGACAAAAGCTGTTCGAATCCCACCAGCTCCCCTATTCACCCAAGGACCGGTTTTTCTGTCAGCTGACCGCCAATTTGTACCCTTTGGTCAGATTACAGCATGATTTAGAAAATTTTTTGACGGTGGTACTGGATACCCGGGAAGCCAAGCTCTTTACCATTTCTTGGGGACAAATATCAGAGACCCAAATTGTGGAAAAAGAAGAAATAAAGGAATTTCGCCGCAAAGGAAAACTGGGACTGTTTAAACCCCGGGTGGAGAATAGAATGGATGAATACGTGGAGCGTTATGTTGAGAAGGTGGTCGGTCAGGTGAGGAGAAAAACTAACGATACCTTAGGATTTTCTTTCTTTGCCGGTGACGAGATTATTTTACCGGTGGTGCAAAAGAAACTGGCTCCCTTTAAGAACTTAGATTACGATTTTTTAAAAATTGATATCAAGACCCCCGCTTCTGAAGTTTTGTCTAAATCCTTAGCCGCTTTCAAGAAAATTAAAAAGCAAAAACGGGACCAAATCTTACAAGAGTTTTTGGAACATTTGGGTTCCGGCAGAAAAATAATCTCCGGTTTTGAAAAGGCCTTTGAAAATTTCAAAAACGACAATATTCTGACTTTGATAGTGGGCTTGGACCCCGGCTATGAAATCTGCTTTTGCCCTTTCTGCTGGTTCTGGGAAAAAACCATCAGGTTAAAAACCTGTCCCAAGTGTTCTTTACCCATGGAAGTGGTGGACTATAAACACAAGCTGGTAAATTTAGCTTACCGCTTCGGGGTAAAGTTTCATTTGGTGGAAGAAAATCCGGAATTTAAGAAAAAAGAAGGGGTGGGAGCATATCTCAAAAGATAGAGTGCAGGGACTAAAAACGCGAGATTTCCCTAAATTGACGGTTGAGTTTTTAATTAACTTCTGGTTTCTTAGATAACAATTTCTTCAAAATCGGGGGAGTTATCACCGTGGTAACTACCACCATAAATATTACCACCGCATATAAATCTGCCCCTATGGCTTGAGAACCTAAGGCGATGGCAGCTATAATCATTCCTACCTCACCCCGGGGAACCATTCCTACTCCCACTATGACGGCGGATTTGAAACCCATTTTCAGGGCCCCTAACCCGCAGCCGATTAATTTTCCTAAAACTGCGAAAACCGTAATCAACAGGGCGGCCAGCCAGATATCCGTTTTAGTGAAAACCGTTAAATCCACTTTGGTACCCAGCATCACGAAAAAGAAGGGGACCAAAAAATCATACAGAGATTCTGTCTTTGTGATCAGTTCGAATTTAGTATTGAATTCACATAAAACCATACCGGCCAAAAAAGCTCCGATGATGGCTGCTATTTCAACATAGCTGGCTAAAGCCGAAAGTCCCAGACAGAAAACAATGGCCAAGGCAAAGACAGCATTTCGGACTCTCAGATTGGCCACGTGGGGAACGATATATTTTCTGGTGAGTTTCTGTCCTATGAAAATCAAAAACAGCAAGAATCCCACAACTTCCAGGAGCACTATGCCTATCTTGACATAGGAAATCGCTCCCTGACCTGCTCCGGTAACCACCGCCAGTACAATCATGGCCAAGATGTCATCTATGACTGCGGCAGCCAGGATGACTCTGGCAATTTCCGTATCAATCACTTTTAAATCTGCCAAAACCCGGGCGGTAATCCCCACGCTGGTGGCCACCATGGCGGCCCCGATGAACATGGCTTCGACGGTGCTATGGTCTACAATCAGAGTGTACAGATAGCCGAAAACAAAAGGGAAAACCACTCCCAAAATGGCTACCAAGAGAGCCCTTTTGCCTACCTTTATAATTTCATCTATCCCGGTCTGCAGTCCGACGGTGAAAAGCAGGATTATCACTCCGATTTCCGCCAAGACCTCGTTAATTTCAGAAGGAGCTATTAGATTTAATAAATAGGGTCCTATTATAATTCCCGCTAAAATTTCACCTATGACCGCGGGCTGATGCATCTGCTCGAAGATTTCCCCCATGATTTTGGCGGAAAGAAAAATCAGAAATAAATCGAATAGAATTTGGGTTAATTCATGCATGTCGTTCTTAATTTAGTGAGAGGAGAAATTGAAGTCAATAAAATTCGATTGGTACTTCTAAAGGATGGAGTTATTGGAAGTTTCTAATTTTCAATACAGCAGTCGTCATAGGGTATTGGTGGAATGCCATCTTTAAATAGATAATTTATTAGATAAACTGCATCCGAAAGTTTTATCTTGCGGTCGAAGTTGGGGTCTAAACTACATTTCGGACCTGATAAGCTATCGCCTCTGAAAAGATAATTGACTATTTTTACTATGTCAGCGAAATCTACTGCTTTATCTCCTGTGGCATCTCCGGGTTTGGCATTGCAGATATCGCTGTCGTGGTAGTTGTTGGTTCTTCTGTTGTTGTGTCCGTAGGTCCCCCACTGGACCGAGCTGGGGTCATAAGGGACGCCTAAGTCAAATAGATGAACATACACGTAAAAACCTGTATCAGCCACTCCTCGAGAGGTCACAATCAAAACACTCAAAGAATCACTTTTATCCACATCTCCTACGGCTGGAGCTAAAAGCCAAGGGTCGCCAATGATCCTGATTGGATATCCGGCTAACAAACTGCCGTTTAAAGAATAGGCGAAGACCTCGGTGCCCGAGATAAAGTTTCCGGACCTGACTAAAAAAATGTCCACCGAATCATCATTATTCACATCCGCTAAAATCGGCTGATGGTCGAAGACGTGGTTCACTTCCAAGGGCCAGCCCGGATAAAATTCACCGTTGGATTTTAGGATATTTATATACCCCCAAGTATAAAGCACTATTTCCAGCTCGCCATCTTTATCTAAATCTCCGGCTACAGGACCTGACCAAGGAGTATTAATCAAAGTTTTAGGCCACCCAGAAAGCAGCTCCCCTTTCCAGTTATACACGTCTATCCTTCCGGTTATCCAAGGCCAATCATCCGCGGTACCAGTACCTCTAAGTGCCACTATTTCCAATTTTCCATCTTTGTCTAAGTCGACTAAAACAGGAGAGCAATTATCCATATATTGGGTATAAGCAGTATCAACAGGGGCTTTAGGCCATCCCTCTAATAATTCCCCGCTATATCTCCAGGCATATGCTAATTCATGACCAAACGCCACCACCTCCTTGTACCCGTCTCCATCCACATCACCCACAGCCGGGCATCCTCTGATAAAGCCGGGGGACAAAACGGTTGTTATGGTCTGGGGCCAGCCGGGGAAAAAAGTTCCATCAAGTTTATAAACATATATATCCTTCCCCCAATTCTCATGGAAAATAATTTCTTTATTTCCATCATTATCCAAATCCGCCAGGACCGGAGCGGAAGCCGACAGGGCCGGAGTCCAGATAGGAAAATTAGGCCAGCTATTTCCGTTTTCATCGATTACATCCAATAACCCTTCCCGGGTGATATTCACCAATTCATTTTTCCCATCCCCGTCTAAGTCAGCCGCCGAAGTTCCTCCACGGGGGAAGGAATTTTCTGGTTTTGGAAAACCGTCCAAATTATTCCCCTGATAATCCCAAACATGCAAAAAACCATCCCCTAAATGTAAAGCTATTTTCAGTCCTGGAATTGAATCTATCTCGGCTAAAGTATTTCCGAAATAGGGAATCGGAATCGCGGAAGTAGATGTCGGACCAATCACTAAGGGAAAATTAGGGTATAAGACCGGTGGTTGGGAAAGTGTCATTCCGCTATTCAGCAGAATCAATAGAAAGATTAAAAGAATGCATTTGGTCATCTTCAAAATCTCGAACATAGTATTCATAACTCCTTCAAATCTTTTAAAATTCGGGGGAGGGTCTTCAATCCCTCCCCCGATGCCTCGCGACTACGGGTGGTCGCAAGAAACCGCAGTGAAGTGCTGTTGGGATGTCGTGGTGTTCGGCTGCCAATACACCGGATCTCTGACTTGGGGAGAAACTCCATTAGCATTTTGAAGGTCTGGGATGAGTCGATAATTGCCGGCTTGATTCTCTAGTTCGTCTGCGGAGACAGACCAAATATAACCACCACCAAAGTATTGCACCTGTCCCCAGGCCACCCAGTCTACTCCTCCATTGGTGTTCCACTTGCCGACAATTACTTGGTCCCCCTCACGATACTGGCAGTCGGCTCCGCTATAGAAGATAGAACCGGTTATAGCTACATCCGGGCCCGCGGGGGCATCTTGGGCTTGAATCATTGGCTGGGTAATAAAATAACCTATCCAGCCAACCGTGACAAAAACTATTAACAGGAATAAAAATCTTTTCTTTCTCATTTTAATTCTCCTTCCGTGGAATATAAATTTTTTGTCCTGATTTTTTTAATTTAGTTTTAGTCGATAAATAATAAAGCCCAGCTTCTATCCGCCTTATTTATTGGCGGGCAAAAGCCGGGCTTCGACTAATTCGGCTAACCTATATATATATATATCACTTAGAACCTCGCAGATTTATTAATTCAATCTACATCTTTATTTGCATTTTGTCAAGTCATATTCAAGTCAAATCTCCCAATAAAAACCCCCTTTCAAATCCTTATCCTTTATCTTCACCCAATAGATGACTTCATATTTCCCCTTATCCGCCAGCTTAAAATAATGACAGAAATGGTTGGTCATATACATGGTCATCTTGGCTTCATTTACTTTTTTAGGAGAAATCACTTTAATTTTCACCTTGGCGTCTTTGATTTCTTTCCCCATCTCATCTTTCACCGTTATGGAAAAATGATGCGTCATCCCCTTATCCATCTTGAGCATGGCCTCTTCCCCTTTGGCCAACTCTTTATCCCTCTTTTTGGTTTTCTCCAAAAATTCTTTGTGGGGCAGTATCTCAAAAGTGAGTTTGTAACCGTCTAGGGCGATTTCTTTGATACCGGCAGGCAGCTTCTTCTCATCTGCGGCAAAAATGAGAGTACCGAAACTAAAGATGACTGCAAAACTAAAATACAAAAGTTTTTTCATATGGACTCCTCTTATTAATATTCTTCTTCTTTTTCTTCTATAAAATCCAGGGGTGATTGTTCAAACTCTTCCTTGCAGGTTTTGGAACAGAAATAAAAGATTTTCCCTTTATAAATGTAAGTCTCCTGAGCTTGGCTGTGTTTCACTTCCATACCGCAGACCGGGTCAGTCGGCATTTTTCCCTCCCTTCACTTTAACGTGAACTTTTATCATCTTTAGGGATTTTAAGTTTGCGCACATCCTCCCAGAAATACTTCTTGGGGTTTTTTTCGAACTCTTTTAGGCACTTGTCCGAGCAGAAGAAATAAAACTTCCTCTGGAACAGAATTTTATGGCTGTTTACCTCTTTAGTTATTTTCTTATGACAGACCGGATCGAAAAACATAGAACGCCTCTAGTGGAAACTGATTTGAGAAGCTTTTAAGCTTCCTTTTTTTATAGCTCTTTCTTTCATTATACCAAAAATTACCGGAGTTACTATTAATACGTGAATGGCTGAGGTAATCATACCTCCAATCATTGGGGTCGCTATCGGTTTCATCACATCCGCACCTGCGCCTGTCGACCACATAATCGGTATTAAACCCATTAGGGCTGCAAAAACCGTCATCAGTTTGGGCCTTAATCTTAATACGGCACCTTCCAAGATAGCATTGTATAATTCCGGCTTACCCACCGGTCCTTGCTTTAGTTTTTTGTCTAAGGCCTCATGCAGATAGACCACCATCACCACTCCGGTCTCTACCGCAATGCCATACAGGGCGATGAAACCCACCCACACCGCCACGCTAAAATTGTAACCTAAGATATACTGTAATAAAACCCCTCCTACCAGGGAGAAGGGGACTGAAAGCATTATTATCAACGCTTCCCAGAAATCTTTGAAGGTGAAGTACAGTAAGATAAAAATAATGAAAATCACCATGGGAATCAAGAGCTGTAACCTTTTTTTGGCCCGGATTTGATTTTCATATTGGCCGGACCAAGTCACATAATATCCGGAAGGAGGTGTAAGCTCTTGGTCTAACTTGGCCTTGGCTTCATCCACAAACCCCCCTATATCTCTGCCCACCACGTTCAAAAACACCACCGAGCGCAACAGACTGTTCTCGCTGAAAATTGAGGGAGGGCCCGGGGTAATTTTGATATCGCTCAACTGCTCCAAAGGAATCTGGGCTCCTGATGGAGTCGGAACCAAAACTCTTCTTAAGGCATCTATATTATCCCGGTACTCTCTCAAATATCTGAGCCGGACCGGAAATCTCTGCCTGCCTTCAACGGTGTTGGTCAAATTCATCCCTCCTACGGCGGTTTCAATAATTTCCTGAACATCACCCACATTGATCCCGTAGCGAGCTACTTGGTCTCTTTTGATACTTATATCAACATATTTTCCACCCACCACTCTTTCAGACACAACTCCGGTTGCTCCCGGAACCTCTTTTAAAATTTTCTCCACCTGGATTGATAAGTCATTCAAGATTTTTAAATCCGAGCCCAAAACCTTTACCCCTATATCAGTTCTCACCCCCGTAGTAAGCATATTGATGCGGTTTATGATGGGCATGGTCCAGGCATTTCTCACCCCTGGAATTTTTAACAGATTGTCCAGTTCTTGAATTATTTTTTCGCGGGTAATACCGGAACGCCACTGGTCTTTGGGCTTGAGCAAAACTATTGTTTCAATCATGGAAACCGGAGCCGGGTCCGTGGCGGTTTCGGCTCGACCAACTTTTCCCAAAACATCGGATACTTCCGGAAAAGATTTGATGATTTTATCCTGCACCTGCAAAATTCTTTTGGCTTCCGTGATATTGACGTTGGGTAAAGTCACCGGCATGAACAAAAGTGAACCCTCATCCAAAGGGGGCATAAACTCTTTGCCAATTCTACCGGTTAAAAAGATAGTAAAAATTAAAATTAAGCCATTAATTATCAGAGTTCTGACTTTGTATTTCAAAGTCAATTTTAAAATCGGTTCATAAATTTTTATGAAGAATTTAGAGACCGGATTTTCTGATTCCGGTTTGATTCTTCCTTTCATTAATAAAACCATCAGAACCGGGACTAAGGTAATAGACAGAATCGCCGCTCCAGCCATGGCCGAAGTTTTGGTAAAAGCCAATGGTTTGAAAAGTTTTCCTTCTTGACCCTGGAGAAGGAAAACCGGAAGGAACGAGAGAATTATTATGATTAAGGAAAAAAAGATGGGACGACCTACCTGCTGAGCTGCTTTTACTATGGTGGGCGTAAAATCTTTGACTTTTTCTTTTATTTCCGCCAAATGCCGATGGGCATTCTCCACCATTATGATAGCCGCATCGATTAGAACTCCGATGGCGATGGCTATTCCTCCTAAGGACATAATGTTAGAAGTGATTTTCAAGTAGTACATTGTAATAAAACCAATCAGAACAGCCAGGGGGATGGAAATTATGATTACCAAAGCGGAGCGGAAATGAAATAGAAAAATTAAAATCACTATACTGACAATTACGGCCTCTTCTATTAAGGTCTTTTTTAAGGTGCGAATGGATTTTTCGATCAATTCCGAGCGGTCATAAAAAGCTTTTATATGAACCCCGGGCGGAAGTCCTTTTTCAATCTCCTCGATTTTGGCTTTGACCCGGTCAATCACCGCTTTGGCATTCTCCTGATAGCGCATCACCACAATTCCACCCACTACTTCTCCATCTCCGTTTTTGTCCAGAAGCCCTCTTCTGATATCTGAACCTAACTGCACCACCCCCAAGTTCTTGACATAGATCGGAACCCCATTTTTATCAGCTCCCACCACAATATTCTCGATATCCTGTGTGGATTTTAGATATCCCAGACCCCGGACCACATATTCCATATCCGTGGCTTCTAAAAGTTTCCCCCCCACATCATTGTTGCTTCTTTCGACCGCCATTTTAACTGCGGAAATTGGGATTTTATAAGCCAAAAGTTTATTGGGGTCTAAATCGATTTGGTACTGTTTGACAAACCCTCCGATGGAGGCGACCTCCACTACTCCGGGAACCGAATTCAACTGATAGCGGATGTACCAATCCTGAATAGCACGCAATTCTCCTAAATCATGGGTTTCTCCTTCCACCGTATACCAGAAAACATGCCCTACCCCGGTCCCATCCGGTCCCAAAGTAGGTCTAACACCCATGGGGAGTAACCCTTGGGCATAACTCAATCTTTCCAAAACCCGGGTGCGAGCCCAGTACAGGTCAATTTTATCTTCAAAGATGACATAGATCATGGAGTAGCCGAAAGCCGATTCGGCTCTGACCACTCTTATGCCTGGCAGACCTTGCAAATTGGCCGCCAAAGGATAAGTTATTTGGTCCTCGATAGTCTGGGGAGACCTTCCGGGCCATTCGGTGAAAACAATCACCTGATTGTCAGATAAATCCGGAATAGCATCCAAGGGAGTTCGGAGTAAAGCCCAAATTCCCCAACCCACAATGACCAAAAGGGAGAGGATTATTAAAAACTTATTATCTACTGATTTTTGAATTATTTTTTCAATCATTTTTTTTTAAATTTAATGCCGATGCTCTTCCGGTTTTTTATCTTTTTCCAAAGACTCTATAGTTATATCTTCCATATTCATTTCCTCTTCGCTGGTAATAGGAGTTTCCGTCTCAGACATAGCTGCTCCACCCAACATCAACTGACTTTCTGAATCCAGCAAGAATCCGGCTTTGGCAACCACCTTATCCCCGGCTTTTAATCCTTCTTTTATGGAGTAGTACTCACCTGATTTAATTCCGGTTTTTACTTCTCGGGGCTGAAAAATTCCCGCTTCAACCTGCACCCACACAATCTCCTTTTTGCCGGTACTCAAAACCGCTGTTGCTGGCACTGCCAAATTTTTGCCGGTGGCGACTTTTATCTTGGCGTTAGCAAACATTTCCGGCTTGAGCTTGTCTTGGGGGTTGTGAAACTCGGCTCTAATCCTCAAGGTCCGTGTTTGGGGATTTAAGGTAGGATCAATAAAAGTTACGGTTCCGTAAAAAACCTCACCCGGATGGGCTTGAGTGGTCACTTCCACTTTTTGCCCCAATTTTACAAAAGAGATTTCATATTCATAAATGTCGGCATACATCCAGACCACTGCTAAATCATCTATCTGGAAAAAATCCTGTCCCTCTGATACATACTGCCCTTCCACTATCTCTTTTTTGGTTATGGTCCCACCGATGGGAGCATAAATAGTCATGGTGGTGTGAACTTTTTTGGCAGTTTCTAGATTTAAAATCTGCTCTTCGGTAATCCCCCACAACAGCAGTTTGTTGCGGGTGGATTCCACCATGCTTCGGGCCATTTCAATTGATTCCGTTGAAGGAGAACTTTTAATTTTCTCCAGGTTTTCTAAAGCCAAAATGTATTCCTGCTGGGTGGTGACTAAATCCGGGCTGTAAATTTCCAATAACGGCTCACCCTTTTTGACTTTCTGCCCGGTGAAATTGATATGCAGTTTTTCCACTCGGCCGGAAAATCGCGCCGCTATATGGGCTTGTCTGGTCTCGTTGTAATCGATTTTACCGACCGTGTTAATTTCTCTTTCCAGGGATTTGTATTCAACCGTGCTGACTCCCACATTGGCTAAAATCATTTCGGAAGGGGATAAACGGACTTCGTTAATTCCTTTGCCGGAAAGAAACGGGACTTCCGACCTTTTCTTTTTGATCAGCTCCATGCCGCAGAATTTGGAGACTCCCGGGGTTTCGGATGCTTCCGGATATCCCATAGGGCAGACATACACATATTCACTGGCTTCGGCTGAAGAAGATTTTTTGGCGGCAAACCAATCTTTAGGTAAAAGAAAAAACCAGGCAATTGCCAGAACTATTCCAATTATCAAAAGATAGAATAAAATGCTCCCCACTCTTTTTTTCTTTTGAAATCCTGTCTGAACTTCATTCATAAATCCTCCAGTTGAGAGCAACCCAGAATTTTTGGGAATTGCTCATTCTCTTAAATCTACGCCTACCGCCAGCTCTAAATTGGCAAAGGCCTCCTGGTAATCCACCAGGGCCTGATAATAACCCAGTTCAATATCTTTCAAGCTCCTTTCAGAATCTAACAATGTTAGAAAATCTACTTTTTCAGTTTGATAACTTTGGGTAGCCGCTTCCAAGGCTTGCAGGGCTTGGGGTAGAATACTGTTTTTATACAGCTCAAAGATTCTTTCTTTGGTTTTTAATATTATATAGGCCTCCTGTACTTCTAATGCTACCATATTTTGACTGTTATGTAACAGAGCTTGCGACTCTTCTTTCTCTCTTTGGGCTAGGCGCAGTTCGGAATTTTCTTTCTGCAAAAACCATAAGGGAAGGGAAGCCTGCACTTCGAAATCCCACCCCCTGAAACCGAAACGGGGAACAACTCTGCCTAATTTGACCATAAAATCAGGAGTATAATTCCATTTGGCTAAATTTACCTGCGCCTGGGATTTTTCTAACTGAAATTTGAAAGCATTAATCTGCGGACGCTTTTCTTGGGCCAAATTCTGCAGTCGGGTCAAGTCATATTTTAAACTATCTTTGGTTATTTCCTCCGGGAAATGCAAAGGGGCGTTGACGGCTCGGTTCATGAGAATGTTCAGCCGTGAGACAGCGATGGTTAATCTTTGGTCGGTTTCCAGAAGTTCATTACTCATCAGCCCCAATTCCACCTGAATTTTCAGGACATCCGGCTGGCTGGCTTTTCCCACCATATACTGGGTCTGGGTTATTTTGGAAAAATTTTTCAAAATCTCCACATGATGATGAATCACTTCCATGGCCTTCAATCCGAAATAATACTGATAATAGGTTCTTTTGACCTGGGTCAAAATCTCCCGCCTTTTCTCCTGATATTCTTCTTGGAAAGCATTTTTTTCATTTACCGCTTTTTTCCTTTGTAACAAAAGTTTGCCGGGGAAAGGGATGTTCTGTTGGATGGTGTAGGATTCGTGAAAAGCCCGGCTCAAATCAAAATTGTCGGGAATCTCTTCCCACATTATCCCTATCATAGGGGCTTCCAGGGCCCAGGCAGCTGGAACTTCTGCCTTCTTGGCTTCCCACACTTTTTTAGCCGCTAAAATCTCCGGATTTTTATTGGCAACTTCATTCAACACTTCCTTTAAACTGACGGTTTCCAGACCCCAGCTTAGGTTAAATAGAAATATGCTCAAGAATAATATTTTAAGTTTTACTTTTTTTTTCGTGCTTTCGCGATTCAAATTTTCTATTTTCATTTCGTGTTTTCGTGATTCCAGCTTTGATTTATTTCAGAGTGATGGTGATGGGTGGTTTCTGCCTCTTTGTGTTCCAGCAAGGAGTACAGCAGGATGAAAACTACGATTAATAAAATCCACAAAAGCCCGGCAAAATGCCAGGGATATTTTTTTATGATTTGGATTACTTTCATTTTTGAATATGTATTGCAAGCTGTGTGCCAGCTTTGAATGAATTTTGTTGGGTTTGTATCTTGTTGCGGTTTCATCTGTTAGTTGAAGAAGAATTTTTATGATAAAATTTCTTTGCTCGATTTTTGTATGATTTGCTACAGTGGTAGAGGAAATGCTACTATTCTTGATTAACAGCCATCGCACCTCATTTTAGGAAAAAAGTAATCCATATAATAATCCTGAACGCTTTTATTGTCATCCGGAATATATTCTTATAATTCAAACGAAAAAACCGTTAAACCCTTGTGGCTCTCACATTGTCTAAACTTTAGAGACAAAAATTTCTTGCCATAGCTTTCGGCAGCAAGATAAAAAGGAGGCAAAATGAAAAAAATAACCTTTTTGTTAAGTTTATTTCTTTTGATGAGCTGGGGCTTGACCCGAACAGCCACTGCCGCTCATCGCACCCAACCGACTTATACCTTTCACAATCACAAGGATTTTCATCCAAAAATCCGACATCATTCACGCCCTTACTTCCGCCATCACCCCAAGCTCCGGAAATTTCACCGTCATCAGCGCCATTTTAATTTCCACAGAAACCATTATCAACTGCACCCCAGGCATTTTTTTTACAGACCTTATAGCTGTATATAATTTCAATCAAAAAAGCCCCTTTTCCCGGGGCTTTTTTTCAGAACCGATATTTACTTGAATACTACGGGCTGCTGAAGACGTAGTTGACCAGAAGCACTATGTCGGTCAGATTAACTGTGGCATCCTCGTTCATATCCCCGGATAAAAAGAAGGGAAGCGGCTCCGGACCTCCTTTGAAAACGTAGTTGACCAAGTACACAATGTCGATTAAGGTGATTTTCTCATCTGCGTTGACGTCTCCCGGAGTGTATAATTCATATTCGCTGATATCGCAACAGGAGCCGTTGGTCTGGGTAGCCAGAGTCACCAGCCGCGGCACCACATACAACAGCACTTTTTTCTTCCAGAGCTTGCCGGTTGTGGTGGTAATCTGAAGCTCCAGTTCTCCTCCCAGAGAATCCGAGCCCGGGGCTATACCGAAGCTGAACACGGCCGTATCGGAGGAAGATGGTTGAATATTGCCAAAATCAAAAAATGTTGGTGTAAAATTAACCACCCAGCTGGGAGAACTGGTCAAAGCCACCGCCACCCCCAGCAAGGGTTGAGTGGCGGTATTCTCAATTATCAATTTGTACAAATTCCCTACCGAGGAATTTTCCACCTCATAGGCACCTAGCGGCGCCAAGGCTGTGAACCAAATCCCACCCAAAATTAAAATTATACGCAGTTGTTTTTTCAGCATGAGCTTCATTTAACCTTAAATTGCTTAATCTTTTCTTGGGTTATTTTCTGCAACCTCTCCGCTTCCTGGGGATTCAGCGTTTTTTGAGCCGGGATTTCCTGCAGGGTTTTTTCCAAAATTTCTGCGGCTTTGGCAAATTCCTTCTTTTCCGCATACAGCTCCGCTAAATCTTTCTTCACTTCCCAGAATAAAGCCAGCTTCCCGAATTTTTCTAAAAATTTTGTGCTTATGTCAACGGCTCGGTTTAAATCCCTTTTTCCCCGGTAAAGTTTGGCTAAAAATAAATAGGCCTCCCGATGGGGTCTAATCCAGGCCGGGGCATAAATCGACGGGATTGGCTCTTCTTCCAGTTTTCTGATTCTGGCAAAATCTTCTTCCTCCCATAAACCCAAGGGGTATTTTTCGGTTAACTTGGTGGTGGTTTCTATGGCTAAGTCCAATTCATTTCTGGACTTGTGGCATTTGGCTATCTTCAAATAAGCCAAATCGTCGCTGTAAGTGGGGTACTTTTGATAATGCTGGTAAAGCTCATTGATATAGGGAATCTCAACTTCACTGATGTAATTTCTCCACAGAAAACTTTCCTCCGATTTTTCTGCTTGAGGATACTCCGCTATCACTCTTTGATAGTATCCCAAGGCTTCCTCATACCTTCCTAATTTTTCGGCTGTCTCCCCGGCTTTCAGCAAGGCCTCGTCGGCCCAAGGGTTTTGGGGACGAGTCCGGACAAAATGCAAAAGGCGGGTAATTATCACTTCCGGGGAGGTGTTGTAAAAATCTTCGAAAGTTTGCATATATTCCTGCACATCTGGTGCACCATTTAAGGGGTAATTCAACCTTTCCTTGGCAAAAGAATCACTTCCCAGCCAGATATAACCGAATAGTGATATTATTACTAGAATTTTTTTATGGATCTTCATGGCTCTACGCTTTCTAAACTCTGCTCTAAATACTGATTGGGGTCCGGGGCTTGTAGATCATATTTGCGGATAAGATTATCCCCTACTCCCTTTTCAATCCAGTATACCTCGCTGGGTGCTGTGGCTCCGTGACAGGCTTGCCAAGAAGATGGATTCACAGCATCTATTTCGATGGCGAAGAGATTAAACAGGGAATATATATACTCATCCCAGCTTCCGATATAATGATTACCGAAAGAGGGGTCGTATATTTCCCCGGCAAAATTGCAGAAAACATGGTCCCAAACGATTAGCTGTTGGACCAGATTGTTAATTCCCTGCACCGAATCCACCCGCAAGCACTCTGCATATTTTTCCCAGGGAGAGCCGAATCCTAAGGCAACATGATGAAACTTCACACTGTCAATCCCCTGGGAGGCCAAAAGGTCGTGAAAGAAGGAAGCCCAGTTTCCACAGGCCCCTTTCTGCTGATCCAAGAACAAACTGGTGCTATTGATTCCTCCGGAATTGGGAAATTGATATTGAACCCCGCTTTGTTCCAATATACTTCTCTGAATATAATGGTCGGTAAAGGACTTATCGGTCAGCTGCAGTGAAGGTGCCCACTGGCAGGACCACTTCATAATCTGAACATAGGTGAAGTTTGTTACTTCTTTCCAGATTGAGTACAGAATATGGGTAGTGGTTTGTTGTCCAAAATAACGGTAGATTCTCCCATCCAGATAGTAATAGCGTATCTGGACGGTAAAATTTGTATCTCTCATCACTTGATTAGGAACCACCGGGGCAAAGGGGGTAAACTCAACGTAGGTCCCGGGACTGATTTCGACCTTATCAACCGTATACCAGGGATTTCCTACGAAAATCTGGGGGGAGCCGACCGGAATTCTGAATCCTTCGCTGTCGCTGGCCATCTTCATTTTTATTTTGACAGCTCCTCCGCGCTGGAAGGCAATGGGATAGTTGTAATTATCTTCATCGGTTAGGTTATCATCGTCCCCCATATAAGGGTAATCGTCATGGGGCAGGGGCAGAGGTCGGATGGCGGTGGAGTCAATGTCCAGGCTCTTAATCTTCCATTCATAGGCCGGGACAGAATAGTCAGTGGCTGTAAAGGGGGTTTGTCTGTGAAAAATTAAAGGGCTGGAGGCCGGGGTCATGCCGTCTTTGAAGCTGAGCTGAGTCGCTCCTACCCGGACGACATAGAACTCCAAAATCGCGCTGCAGGAGGCGGCGGGAGGTGTCTTTCTCTTGGCGAAAAGCAAAACCCGGTATTTACCGGTGGTGGCGAACTGGCCGTTGGTTTTTTTCCCGTCCCAAATTGTTATATGGGTGCCGGGTGGCAACAGTTCTTTGTCTTTAATTCTCTTAATCTCAAGGGCATCCATCAAGATCTTGATGGTGACATAGGATGAATCAGATATGCTATAAACGGCCGGGAGCCCGGGGGAACCGGTCAGCCGGGGGTCGATGACTTTGTAGCTTTGCTGGGAGAAGCTGATACAGAACTGGTTGACCAAATCTCCTTTTATTTCTACTTTCTCCTCGATTCCAATGGGAACCTGGGCTAAAACGGATGTAGAACCCCACCCTGCCAGTAGAGAAAAAACAGTTAATCTGAAAATCAAAGAAGCTTTAGTTCTCATGAACCTCAAGTATCGCTACCTCTCTTACCCTTACTCCCCCTCGTTGTTGCTTGAAAAAGATGTTATTACCCGCTTTATTTTAACACAAAAACGGCTTTTTGTCAAGTGAAATCTGCAAGGTGAAATGCCCAAAACTATGAATTTTGGTTAATTAGCACGGTTCAAAAATTCCCTACTCTATGTCATTCTGATGTCAAAAACTTCTCTCTTTGTCAACTCAATGAGAATTAATAGATTAGCGGTATGTTTCACGTGAAACATCTTCCCATATAATGTCGTAGTCGTAGACCCACGTTGTCCTCAACGTGGGGACCAATAATTTAGTTTCCCAGCTTGAGATAGGTTACCCTTACAGGATCCCGTACTTTAGTAGGGACACCATCCCGTAGGGACAAGCTGGGTCTACAATATTATCGTTTATTCTTAATTACTTCAATACTTGGCTTTTCCGAAGCAAAAACCTCCCCTATTATTTTAGCTTCTTTAACTCCCTGTTGGTGTAAAGCGTTACGCAAACTTTCTGCTCTTTCTTTGGAAATAGAAATGAAAAGTCCCCCGGAGGTTTGCGGGTCGAAGAAAAGCTCCTGCATCACAGGGGAAATTCCATTTTCAAACTGAATATTATCACCAACCGCCTGCTGATTTGATTCAGTCATACCCATTTTGACACCTTTGGCAATCATATCCAAACTTTCCGGGTAGTGGGGAATTTCATCAGCGTATAATCTGATTCCCATTTTACTGGACCGAGCCACTTCCCAGGCATGCTCCGCCAAACCGAATCCGCTGATGTCAGTGGCGGCGGAAGCGTTATATTCCACCATCAGGCGGCTGGCCACATCATTTAGGCGGGCCATATTCAGGCATACTTTTCTCACTATCTCATCTGTTATCAAACCCAATTTCTTGCCGTGAATTATCACTCCGGTCCCGACCAGCTTGGTCAAAATCAATCTATCACCTGCTTGAGCAGTTGAATTTTTTTTAATTTCACTGGACTTCGCAATTCCGGTGACTGCTAAACCGTATTTTAGTTCATCATCTTTGACCGTATGCCCTCCCAATAAAACTGCTCCGGATTGGTTGAGAGTTTCCAGCCCTCCCCGCAGGATTTCAGTCAAGAACTGCTTATCAATTCCCCGGGAGGGGAAACAGCACAAATTCAAGGCGGTCAGAGGACGGCCACCCATGGCATAAATGTCTGATAAAGAATTGGCCGCGGCTACCCGGCCGAATAGAAACGGGTCATCTATCACCGGGGTAATAAAATCGACGGTCTGGATTAAATTGATGTCCTCCGACAGCCGGAATACTCCCGCGTCGTCGGAGGTCTCGAATCCGACCACAATATTCTGGTTGGGCATCTGGCTTATATCTTTGACGATTTCGGCTAAGTCCACCGGACTTAATTTTCCGGCTCACCCGCCGGACTTAGCAAAACCGGTCAATCTGCAAGTTTTACTTTTCTCCGTCATGTCCTTAAGTTTATAGTTGTCGTGAGGAAATTCTCACGCTGGGAAAAAAACATATCCAAATATACCGAAAATATTAAATTTATCAAGCGCCGGGGTAACCTTATCAGCCCTTTGATTGTCTAAAGGTTAAATCGGAGGGGAAAGAGCCGGTCCTGAAATCTAAAACTTCAGGTGAGATTGATTTTTCTTTATCGGCACTTGACTTTTGGATTTTAAGATGATAAATTTAGGGTTATGCCGTTTATTTCGAAGTTTGTCAGTTGCGGAATTTTTTTGTTTTTGGGGTTGAGTTGGCACTCACTTCTCTGGGCTTTCGAACCGGTTTTTGATACCTGGTTGAGCTTCGATGTGAGTGATAATCCCCAAGCCGTGTTCATCTACGATGTAGACGGGGACGGAGACGGCGACCTGATTGTGGTCAGCTACAACACCAATTCGGTGGCTGTTTTGAAAAATAACGGGGACGGCACCTTTGCGGGCAATCAGAGTTATGCCACCGGCAACGGTCCGGTGGCTCTGCATGTGGGGGATTTGGACGGAGACACCGATCCCGATTTGGTGGTCACGAATTCCGCTTTTCTGTTCAACTCCGTCTCGGTCTTGTTAAATAATGGAGACGGGACTTTCGCTACCAGAGTTGATTACCAAACCGGAAGTTCCCCCTATGGAGTGGTCACGGCTGACCTGGATAGAGACGGCGACTTAGATCTGGCTGTGTCCAACGGGGTTGGTAATTCTGTCTCTATTCTGAAGAATAACGGCAACGGCATTTTTGCCCCTAAGGTGGATTATACGGTGGGGAGTGCTCCCCGGGGAATTTTTGCAGCCGATGTCAACGGAGATACCTCTTTGGATTTGGTGGTGGCCAATTTCATCAGTTCCAATGTTTCGGTCTTGATAAATAATGGGGATGCCACTTTTGCGCCCCGTGTGAATTATTCTGCTGAGTCGGGTACTTTTTCTGTTTTTGTCCAGGATTTGAATAATGATTCATTCCCTGACATAGCGGCCGGTAATTATTTTGGCCACAACGTCTCGGTTTTGTTGAATAATAATGGGAACGGCACCTTTGCCCCCAGAATCAACTACCCCACCGGCCTCAATCCTTTCTCCGTTTTTGTCAGTGACCTGGATGCTGATGGGTCGGCCGATATTGTAGCCGCCAATAATTTGAACCACACCATCACCCTTTTGAAAAATAACGGCAACGGCACTTTTGCTCCGAAAATTGACTATCCCTCCGGAAATCTTCCTAACTCGGTCTTTATCTCCGACCTGGATTTGGATTCCGACCCTGATATCGTAGCCACCAATGCCGGGAGCAACACGGTTTCGGTCTATCGTAACAACGGTCAGGGAAAATTTTCTTCGGTCACAGATTATATGACCAGCGCCACACCCCGCTCCCTTTTTATTTTTGATGTGGATGCAGTCCCGGGTAAAGATCTGGCCGTGGCCAATTCCGGCAGTCACACTGTCTCGATATTCAAAAACAACGGCAGCGGAACTTTTCCCATCAAAGAGGATTACGGCACCGGTGTTGCCCCCATCGCGGTGGTGGCGGCCGACTTAGATGATGACGCGGACCAGGACCTGGCCATAGCCAATTCCGGCGAGAATACTCTTACCATTTATAGAAACAACGGGGCGGGGGGGTTTGCCGGAGTGAATTTGCGGGACGATTATAACACCGGCCGGTATCCTTACTCCATTGCCGTCGGCCATTTTGACCGGGATGTGGATCTGGATATTCTGGTGGCGAATGGGGATGACAGCACCCTCTCCATTTTGAGAAATCAGGATACTGCCATTTTTGAAACCGGAGAATTTATCACCACCGGTCCTAATCCTCGCTCGGTTCTGATGGAGGATTTGGACCGAGATAGTTTTCCGGATATAGCTGTGGTCAACTGGGGGAATGACTCTCTGGTTACTTTCGTCAAGGCCTTCCGTTTTGCTTATGGCACTGGGGATGCTCCCAGCTTTGTAATTGCCGCTCAACTGACCTCTGACAGCTTTCTGGATCTGGCCGTCTCCAATTATCTGTCGCACACCGTTTCGGTTTACATTAACAGAGGCGACGGAACCGGCACTTATTTCCCACGGACCGATTTCGAAACCGCCAAAAACCCCAATTCGATTGTAGCCGCAGATTTTGACCGGGACGGAGATATCGATTTGGCAATTTCCTCATGGAAAGCCAATGCCACAACTTTATTGAGGAATAACGGAGCCGGTTTCTTTTCAGTCAGAATGGATTATGGAATGGGGACCGGGCCCACCTCCTTGGGTGCCACAGATTTGGACGGCGACGGAGTGCCGGAGCTATTGGTGACCAATTCCTTAAGTAATACCCTTTCGGTTTTCAAGAATATGGCACCCCCTTGCGATGGCAAAGTCGGGGACCTAAACGGAGACAGCCGCATCACTCTTTCGGATATTGTGAGTTTGATTAATATTGTTTTTCGCGGTGGGCTTCCCCCCACACCTCCCTGCCGGGTGGATGTGAACGGAAGCGGCGGCTCTCCCAATGCCGTCGATATTATCCACCTGGTAAATTATCTTTTCAAAGATGGAACGGATCCGGTCTTGACTGACGGGTGTTGCTTCTAAATAGTTGGAGTTTTGACCGGCTGTCTGCTATCTTCTTTTGAATTCCTTGCGGATATAATTTCTCCAAGGATTCCAGTAATGTTTGCGCCAGCCCCGCTTGATGGCTTTATAGACCTTATCCGGCAGATGGGCGTGGATTAAGTGAATCTGACCGCCACCTTTGATTTTACTAAAACTCAAAATCAGGATTGAATCCGAGTCGCTCTTCTTCCAGTCCGATTCTCTCCAGGCCTGAACTATCATCTTTTGGGGGACGATTGCCAGGTTCTTACCGGACAGATAAGGAGGAACGCTGAATTTTCCGCCAACCTTTCGGCTGACATAAGTTTTATGGCCGCAGGCGACAGAATGCTTTTTTGGATTAATATAGATTTCGAATAATTCTTCCGGCGGGATATTAAATTTTATTTTCTGCTCGATGGTCCGGGGCATATTTTCTCCTTTTGGTTTTCTGATTTTGGGGTTGCAACAGGAACAAGCTAAAGAAGGTTTTGAGAAATTAACTTGGTATTTCAGTTTTGTGAGCTAATTTTTCTTCTTCCTTCTGTTCCATCACGTTGGTGGAATAGCCCGGGAAAACTCGCAGTTCAGGATAGATGGAGTGAGCCGCGTAGTTGACCGCCACAGCCGCATCCGAAAAACCGGTGCAGATTAAACGTAATTTTCCTTCATAAGCAGCTACATCGCCGGCGGCATAGACCCCCGTCAAATTCGTCTCCATTCTGGGATTTACTTTGATGGTTGAGCCGGCCAGCTCCAATCCCCATTCCTTGATGGGACCCAAGTTGGGGGTATAGCCGATGCAGCACAAAATGGTATCCACATCCAGGGTTTTCTCTTGATTGGCGGATTTATCCGCAATTATGGCACCCTGAATATGGTCATCCCCCAAAATCTCTTTTAATTCGGTGTGAGTGTGAACCTCTACTGTAGAATTCATAAGTTGTCTGACACTGGAGGCGGCTGCCAAAAATTTATTGGAACGGTGGATTAGATAAGTTTTTTGGGCTATATCTTTCAAATGTAAAGCCCAATCTAGGGCGGTATCCCCTCCCCCGATCACCAACAGCTTTTTGCCTTTGAAAAATTCGGTATCTTTGACCACATAATAAAGACCACGATTTTCAAATTTTTTGGCCGATTCCACCTCTAATTTCCGGGGGGTAAAAACCCCGGCCCCGGCCGTTAAAATTATTTTTCTGCTGAAATGCTCGGCTCTATCGGTGGTCAGTTTGATAGCCCCGTCTTCCATATAGAAAATCTGCTGTACTTTTTCTTCCAGGCAGATTTTGGGATTATACTGCTGGGCTTGTTTATGCAGGTTAAGAGCCAACTCAGTGGCTAAGATTTTGGGGAACCCGGCCACATCGTAAACAAACTTTTGGGGATACAGAGTGGTTAGCTGACCTCCGATTTGAGGCAGGCAATCGATTATCTTGCAGCTTAAATCTCTAAAGCCAGTATAATAGGCCGCGAAAAGCCCTACCGGACCTGCTCCGATAACGGTTATATCATAAATTTTTGGGTCTGGATTCATTCGGCTTTCCCTTCGGTTTGAGATGGCCGGCTGGCTGGATTGGACTGGGATAAATTCAGGGCTTTCTCTTTTTCTTTGATCAAAGCTTCGATTTTGGTTACATCTTCATTCAATAAACTGCTGCGGTAAGGCGGAATTTCGACGGTTATATCCCCGTAAATCTTACTCTGGCACCCCAGGCGAGAGGTGGGGGTCAAGCCTTCGGCTTCTTCTAATTCATCCTGTTCCTCTTCGGTTTTGTGGGAGAGTTTTTCCAGGCCATCTTTGACTATAACATGACAGGTGGAACAGGCGCAGTTTCCCCCGCAGTTATGCTCCAGGCGGATATTATTATCCATGGCTACATCCAAAAGCGACTGCCCTTCCTCGGCTTCCACAGTTTTATTGACCGGCAAAAAAGTCACCTTGGGCATAAGGTCATCGACCTTTTTCTTCGCTTTGAAAAACTAAAAGGGGATTTTTGATTTCTCCGTAATTGATGGAAGAAGCATATTGAGATAATTTAGCAGTTACCATCATGTAAGCCCAGGTGGGAATAGGTACCTGACCGCAGCCCTGCACCAGGACTCGTTTTCCTTTATACTGTTCCCAGTTGAAATTTTCAACTGCCTGGCGGAAGGGTTCTTCCTGAATTATTTGACCATTAACTAAGCTGGTGATATCAAAAACTTTCATTTAGCTGATTAATTATTTGGGGTAGATTGGCTCACAGAGACTAAGCCGAAAAGGAATGCCCGCAGCCGCAGCTTTTCTTGGCGTTGGGATTGACGAATTTAAATCCGCCGCCCAAAAGGTCTCCGGTGTAATCTAAAGTGGTTCCCATCAGGTATAACAGAGAGCGGATATCCACCACCACTTTTATGCCTTCAAAGTCATAGACTTTGTCCTGGTCGGTGACTTTTTCATCGAAGCTCATCAGGTAGTTCAAACCGGAGCAACCCCCGGCTTCCACCCCTACCCTCAGATACATTTTCTGGGCATTCTGTTTTTCAATCAGACGCCTGGCTTCTTTTATGGCTCTTTCACTTAGAGTTATCATAATTCCTTGCTCCAATATAAATATACGGATGGTTTGGCCATCTATTTAATGCTCAACCATAGTCAAACATAAAAACTATTATTGACCATGTTTGACTATGGTCAACAATAGTCAAATGTGTATTTATTGTCGACCATATTTGACTATATATTGGCCTATTGACCATTCTTGACTATCTACTTTAAAGTAATAAAAAAATGTAATTTGTCAAGAGGGTTGTAGGTAGTTAAAAAAGCAAGTCTAAGAGTACCGCCTAGAAGCTCTTGAATACACTTGAAAATTTGTATTTCCCTGCAGATTGTATGAACCATCTTGCATAAGCTTTGTTCAGAAATCGTACCGGTAAATTTACTTGAACATTTTCTGTTACTTCTATCTTGTTTGAGTTGAACATCTTACTTTGGGCTTAAAATCAAGGTCTGATACTTTCTGGTCAATTTTATTACAAGGCACTCTTTTTGCTCAAAGGGAGTGTGGTTATGGGTGCAGAAAAACTTGCCAACGGCTTCAAAAGAGGCTTTCCTCCCCACTGGCTGGAAAGACAGGCGGAGCCCAAAATCGGGAAAGATGAAAAAGGATATTTCATCTATACCATCAGCGAAAATACCAAAGTTTACTTCGAAGAGTATTACCGGTTTTTAGAAAAAACAGAAGAGAAGTGTCATGAAGAACTGGTCGGTCTGGAGGTAAAAATAAGCCAAACCCCTCCCACCCGGTCTGAAAGTCTGGCCTATTACCGGGCCCGCAAAATTATATTGGATGTCCTTTTGAAAAATATCTTTTCCTTTTACTCTGACTCCGCCAATTTGGGTGTGATTATGACTCCCTGGTGTTTCGGGACCGTCATATTGGAAAAAGTTGAAATCTATAAAGACCGGATTGCCCGGGGGGAAGCCAACGACCCCAACGTGGGAGATTTTCCATTTTATGTGCTGGGGTATATTGATGAAATCTATAAAAATACCCTGCTGGAGCTTTTTGAGTTTCCGGAAAAGGCCTTCTCGGTCAGATGGCAGTACACCGAGCTTCTTAAAAGATATTCCAAAGTTCTATCCAACGTGACTGCTTCCTTGCAGAGCATTTTATTTTTAGCCAAAAATCAAAATCAGGATACTTAATATGCCTGACCCCGATAGCCATCTGGGTAAACTGGAGTTTTACTCTCAATTCTTGTAAGAATTTCTTCTGTTTTTGAGGTTTTGCCGCTCCATTTTGCTCCCTTTTTATACAATTTTTTTTAAGATTATATCAGATATAAATCTTCTCTCCGAAAGTGCCGAAATAACTGATGAGGAGCCTTGCACTGTTACCTTTAAATTAGGAGCCGAAATGTTGACCCGAAAGGTTTTGATTGTGGATGACAACGTCAATATGTCCAGTTTATTGGGGGATATTTTGGAGGTTTTCCAGTGCCAAAGCACCCAGGCCAATGACGGTGAAGAGGCCCTGCGGCTCTTGAAGGAAGAAGAATTCGATTTGGTTATCACCGATATGCGCATGCCCAAAATGAGCGGTCTGGATTTATTGAGATTTGTGAAGGATAATTATCCCAAGCTGCCGGTGGTGGTCATATCCGGCTTCAACTTGGGACCGCCACAGGATGCTATAGTGGCTGAAGTTGCGGACGGTTTTTTGAACAAGCCCTTTAAAGTCGAAGATATAGAGAAGCTGCTAAAAAAGTTGTTGAAAATTTCGACCTGATTTACTCTTTTCTCGTCCTTGAGCTTCAAAAAAACTGTCATCCTGACCCGCCGTAGGCGGGGAAGGATCCCGTAATTTTAGAAGCGAGATTCTTCGTCCCGATATAAATCGGGACTCAGAATGACAAGATGGTATTTTTTTACAAACAGCATTCCCTATTTTTCACCGGTTCTGGACCGGATTTATAGAGGTAATTTATTAAATAAACAATATCTGAAAGTAGAATTTTTCCATCGACGTTGACATCTCCGAGACATAACGGATTGGGAGCTGGCTGTGATTTGAAGAGAGAATTGATTAGTGATGTAATGTCCGATAACAGAATTTGGTTATCCGAGTTAACATCTCCGGAGATGGCGGTGCAGTCAAATTGAATATATTTGGTAACATAGTATCCATCAGTTACATACACAAAGCCACTATCATCTATTTGAATATTGATTCCACTTCTAATTGTTAGCCAAAGCGGGATACCATTAGAAGAATATTTAATCGTAGAAATATTACCAGTCACATACACATTTCCATATTTGTCAAGCGACAGATCATAGGCATAGTCATTTCCTAACTCGTTATAACGGTTGAACCATAAGATATCTCCATCAGAGCTATATTTGATAGTAGCGTAATCACAAGTAGAGACACCTTCTGGGTCAGGATCACAATCAACTGCACCTGCAACATAAACATTTTCACTATCATCGACTACTAACGCAACTGCCCAATCATTTCCGCTTTTGGGGCCGTTAAAACGAGCCACCCACAGAGTATCTCCTTTGGGAGAATATTTAATAGTAGTAATGTCAGCAAAAGTGCCAATGCCAAAACTGTAACCAGTCACGTATGAGTTGCCCTTATGATCAACAGCTAAATCAAAAGCTTCATCATAATAATTTCCGGTTCCATCATAACGTCTTACCCATGATGTATCTCCATCTGGTCCATACTTGACTGTAACATAATCTAACCAACTGCTTATAGCATCGCTCCAACCGGCGGCATAGACGTTGCCACTGTCATCAACAGTCAAAGTATTGGGCAAGTCTCTAAATCCACTGTCATAACGATTTATCCATAGTGTATCTCCATTAGGTAGATACTTGATAGTGACATAATCCTCATTATGGTCACTCCTTTCACTAGAACCCATCACATAGAGATTACCTTTGGCATCCAACATCAAATCCCTCCCTCCGTCATTTAAATTCGCTGGTCCATTGTATCGTCTGACCCATAATGTATCTCCATTTGATCCATATTTAATGGTTAGGAAGTCAACGATGGAATTGTCTTCATAGGTATTACCACATACATAAGCATGACCACTATCATCTACAGCTAAAGCTTGAGCCACTCCATCACTTTCATCAAAGATTTCTGCCCACAATATATTTCCATTTGGTCCATATTTTATAGTTAGGTAACGGATAAAAACATTGCCAATTCCAGATGCCCATCCTGCCACATAGACATTCCCGCTTTTGTCCACTGCCAAATCTCTAAAGCTATATATATTAAGTTCTGCATTATTATATTTCCTCACCCAAGCCGTATCCACCTGAGCCAAGACAGGAATATTGAAAAGAAATACAAGTAATAGAAGAATAGCTTTTCTGACTTTCAAACTTCCCTCCCCGAATTTCTAACTAGCTATAATATAATAAATAAGCTGATAAATAGCAAGAAATAGTTGATTTTTAAAGCAAATCCTGTATTATTTACTACTTTAATGAGTCAGATCGAAGAAAATTTGAGCCGATTTAGGGCCGAAATTTTCAAGGCTTGTGAAAAAGTCAAAAGAAATCCCCAGGAAATAAAAATAGTAGCGGTTACCAAGAATGTAGCGGTCGAAAAGATTAATGAGGCCATCGCCTGCGGGATTGAAATAATCGGAGAAAATAAAGTACAGGAAGCCCAGGCCAAATATGACCAGATGGATAAAAAAGTTTTGTGGCATCTTATAGGACATCTGCAGACCAACAAAGTCAAAAAGGCCCTGGAGATTTTTGACATGATTCAATCAGTGGATAGTTTAAAATTGGCGGAAGGAATAGACCGCAGAGCTAAAGAAAAAAATGAAATTTTCCCGATTCTAATCGAAGTAAATACCTCCGGAGAGCCGACCAAGTATGGAGTAAAACCGGAACAGACCGAAAATCTAATTAGAGAGATGAAGCCGTTGGAGAATTTAAGGATTAGAGGATTAATGACCGTCGGGCCTGCCAGCGAGGATAAGCAAAAAGCTCGTCAGGCATTTCGGCAGTTGAAAATGATTTATGAAAAACTGGAGAATGTAAAAATGTCTAATGTAGAATTAGAACATTTATCTATGGGAATGAGCTCTGATTTTGAGGAAGCTATCGAAGAAGGGTCCAATATGTTGAGAATCGGGACTGCCATTTTCGGTCCCAGGAGTTAGAATATGAAGCTGACAGCTCTGGACATCAAAAAGCAGGAATTCTCCAAGGCCTTGCGGGGTTTTGACAAGCTGGAAGTTTCCGCTTTTTTGGAAATTGTGGCCGAAGAGTTCGAGCAGTTGCTGGGACTGAATAACGGTCTGCAGGAAAAAATCAAAGAGCTGGAAGATTCTTTGGAAAATTACAAGAAGATGGAGGAGTCCTGGCAGAATACCCTGGTCACCGTGCAAAAATCCCTGGATGAAGCCAAGCTGGCGACTCAAAAAGAAAGCCAGCTGATTTTAAGAGAAGCCCAGGTCCAGAAAGAGCAGATTTTAAAAGAGGCCGAAAAAGAAGTTTACACTTTAAAACAAAAAATATCCCGCCTGCAAGAATTAAAACAGGAGTTCTTGACGCATTTTAAAGCATTTTTGGATAACCAGGATAACCTTCTGGACAACTTTGCCCAGGATAAAAAAATCGAAAAAATCGTGGATGCGACCTTCACCGACTTAGAAAGGGTGGAAAAAGAGGACCTGCCGGATACGGAAGTCTAGCTATGTCTACTCCCAATTTAAAGCAGCAGATTACCGAAGCTGTCAATTTCATCCGCAGCAAAACCAAATCAGAACCCCGGATTGGAATTATTCTGGGAACCGGTTTGGGTTCTCTGGCTTCCGGAATTAAATTTGAGACGACGGTGGGATATGAGACCATTCCCCATTTTCCGGTTTCCACGGTGGAAAGTCATGCCGGAAAACTTTTATTCGGGGATTTGGGTGGAAAAAAAGTGGTGGCTATGCAGGGGAGATTTCATTATTACGAGGGGTACTCGATGCAGCAGGTCACTTTCCCGGTGCGGGTTATGAAGGCTCTGGGAATTAAAATCTTGATTGTCTCCAATGCCTGCGGCGGTTTAAACCCTCAATTTAAGTCCGGAGATTTGATGCTGATAACCGACCATATCAATCTGCAGGGAGATAATCCTTTAATCGGACCCAATGATGAAACTTTGGGACCCCGTTTTCCGGACATGTATAATTGCTATGACAAAGAGTTAGTCCAGCTGGCTGAAAATGTGGCTTTAAATTTGGGGATGAAGCTGAATCGGGGAGTTTATGTTTCGGTTTCCGGGCCGAACTTGGAGACCGCGGCCGAATATCGGTTCTTGAGAACCATAGGGGCGGATGTGGTGGGGATGTCCACGGTTCCGGAGGTAATTGTGGCCCGGCATCAGGGGACCAAAGTTTTGGGATTTTCCATTATCACCGATATGGGGCTGCCAGATGCTCTAAAACCCACCAGTTTGGAAGAAATCATCGCCTGTGCCAATAAATCTGAACCGCTTCTACGACAGCTAATTGCTGAAGTTATTGAAAAAATCAAGCTCTAATGGTTCGACTCATTCCTTTATGTCAGAGTGAATAAACTCACCCTAAACGTATAATTATTTATGTATCAGGAATTCGGGAAAAAATTCTCTTTTCCGGAATTAGAAGAGGAGATTTTAAAATTCTGGAAAGAAAATAAAATCTTTGAGAAGTCGCTGGAAATTCGTAAAAACTCCCCCCGCTTTGTCTTTTATGAAGGTCCTCCCACGGCCAACGGCAGGCCCGGCATTCATCACGTGATTTCCCGCACCATCAAAGACTTGGTTTGCAGATACAAAACTATGCAGGGGTTTCTGGTGGAAAGAAAAGCCGGCTGGGATACCCACGGACTGCCGGTGGAACTGGAAGTGGAAAAAGAGTTGAAATTAGAAAACAAAGCCAAAATTATCGAATACGGAATCGCCAAGTTCAACCAAAAATGCCGGGAATCGGTTTTTAAATATAAAAAGGACTGGGACTGGCTGACCGAAAGAATCGGCTACTGGCTGGATCTGGAGGATGCTTACATCACCTGCTCCAATGAATATATTGAGACTATCTGGTGGATTTTATCCGAGTATCACAAAAAAGGACTGATTTACAGAGGAGACAAAATTGTCCCCTGGTGTCCCCGCTGTGGAACCGGACTCTCCAGCCATGAAGTGGCTTTAGGGTATGACCAGGTGGAAGACCCTTCGGTTTTTGTCAAAGTTCAATTGGAGGATAAACCCGATAGATACTTTCTGGTCTGGACCACCACACCCTGGACTTTAATCTCCAATGTTTCTCTGGCTTTAAATCCGGAAGCCACCTATGTGGAAGTTTTGCATAATAAAGAGAAATTGATTTTAGCCAAAGACCGCCTGGAAGTATTAAAGGGGGATTACACTATTGAAAAAGAGTTCAAAGGAAGCAAGTTAGAGAAAACCAAATACAAACCTTTATTTACTTTTGTTAAAGTCGACAAGCCGGCTTATTACACCACCGTGGCTGATTTTGTCAGCCTGGAAGAAGGGACCGGGATTGTGCATATCGCACCCGCCTTCGGCGCTGATGACTACAATCTGGGACAAAAGTACAATTTACCCCTGCCGCAACCCATTGATGATGCCGGAAAGTACACTTCTGAAGTTACCCCCTGGAAAGGGATGTTTATCAAGGATGCCGACCCTCTGATTACCCAGGATTTGAAAAAACGCGGATTATTATATAAAGAGGAAAAATATCTGCACAGTTATCCTTTCTGCTGGAGATGTGATACCCCCCTGATTTATTATGCCCGAAAATCCTGGTACATCAAAACCACCGCTTACAAAGATAAGCTGATTAAAAACAACAATCTGATTAACTGGGTGCCGTCCGAAGTAGGGAAAGGCAGATTCGGGGAATGGCTGGAAAATAACGTGGACTGGTCTTTATCCCGGGAGAGATTTTGGGGAACCCCTCTGAATGTCTGGGTCTGTGAAAAATGCCAGAGCGAAAAAGCCGTCGGCTCTGTGGCTGAACTGAAAAAATTGGGTGAAAATATTCCCGAGCCTTTGGACTTGCATAAACCCTACGTGGACCAGATCAGCTTGAAATGTGAAAAGTGTAATGGTAAAATGCTCAGAACACCGGAAGTAATCGATGTCTGGTTTGATTCCGGGGCTATGCCCTATGCCCAGTGGCATTATCCTTTTGAAAATAAAGACCGGTTTGAGAAAAATTTCCCGGCGGATTTTATTTCTGAAGCTATTGACCAGACCCGGGGCTGGTTTTATTCCCTTTTGGCAATTTCCACCTTCTTATCGGACCAGCCCGCTTATAAAAATGTTATCGTAATAGAATTCATCCAGGATAAATTCGGGCAGAAGATGAGCAAATCCAAGGGGAACGTGGTGGAGCCGGAAAAAATTTTGAATAAAGACGGAGCCGATGCCCTAAGATGGTATTTACTCTCGGTCAGCCAGCCCTGGATACCCACCAAGTTTGACCCACAGGGTGTCACAGAAGTAATCAGCAAATTTTTAGGGACTCTGGTCAATACCTATTCCTTCTGGGCGCTGTATGCCAATATCGATAAATTTAAACCCAATCAGACGAAAATTCCTGTGGCAGAAAGACCGGAGATCGACCGCTGGCTGGTGTCCAAATTAAACTCATTGGTGCAAAAAGTTAATCAATCCTTGGAAGAATATGAATTGACCAGGGTGGCCCGCGGGATTTCTGATTTTGTAATGGATGATTTATCCAACTGGTATGTCAGAAGAAACCGCAGAAGATTCTGGAAATCCAGCGAGGACCGGGATAAATTATCCGCTTATCAGACCCTGTGGGAAGCTCTGGTCACGGTTTGTAAATTATCTGCTCCCTATATCCCTTTTACTTCGGAAAAAATCTACCAGGAGCTGGCAGCCAAGGCCGTGCCTGGTTCTCCCCGAAGTGTTCATCTGGATAAATTCCCGCAAGCAGAAACCAAGTATATCGATTCGGCTCTGGAAGAAAAAATGGAAGATTTAATCAAAATTGTGACCCTGGGCCGGGCTTGCCGCAATAAAGCCAAAGTAAAAGTCAGACAGCCCTTAGAGGAAATGTTGGTGGTTTTGCCGGACAGTGAAAAAATCAAAACCGTTCAAGACCTTTCCTATTTGATAGCCGAGGAAATCAATGTCAAGAAGGTAAATTTTCTGGACAAGAATACTAGTCTGGTCACTTATCAAGCCAAGCCCAATTTTGCCCATTTGGGACCGAAGTTTGGAGCCAAAGTAAAAGAGGTAGCTAACCGCATCTCGGCTTTGAGCCCGGTTGAGATTGAAAACCTGAAAAAAAACGGAAAAATCACTTTACAAATTGAAAACGACACTATAACTTTAGAGACCTTTGACCTGGAGGTTGTGGAAAATCCGGTGGAAGGGTTCGCGGTGGAGACAGAGAATGGGTATCAGGTGGCCCTGAAACTGGCTCTAACCGAGGAGTTAAAAGATGAAGGGTTTGCCCGGGAACTGGTCAATAAAATTCAGACCCAGAGAAAGGAGTCCGGGTTTCAGGTTACCGACCGGATTAAAATTACCATGCGGGTATCAGATAGATTAAGAAAGGCAGTGGCAGGTTTTAAAGATTATATCCAAAAAGAGACCTTGGCCGATGATATTATTTTGCAGGATGAGGAAAACGACTTCAAATTGTGGGATATCAACGGAGAAAAAACTTACATCGGTTTGCAAAAGGTATAAAGAGGCGGCTTTTTAGAGGAGGCTGGAGATGAAGAAAAAGGATTTGGAAAAATATGAACAGCTGCTCTTGGCCAAACGGGCTGAGATATTAGGAGAGCTGGGGCTTTTGAAAAAAAATGTCCTGGATACGACCACCAAAGATTCTTCCGGGGATCTTTCCGGCTATTCTTACCATATGGCTGACCAGGGTACCGATGCCGAAGAGCGGGAGAAGGCTTTTCTTTTGGCTTCCAAATCCGGACGCCTCCTGTATCATATCGATGAAGCCCTGCGCCGAATCAAAGATAAAACTTTCGGCAAATGTCAGGAATGCGGAGAGGAAATCTCCACCGCCAGATTGGAGGCGGTCCCCCATGCCCGCCTGTGCATCGACTGCAAAGAAAAAGAGGAAAAAAGCACCATCGGTGAAACTCAGTAAAGTTTTGTGTCAAATAAGCTTTTTACTCAGCCATTCTCTTTCTTCGGTATAACTTTCTTAGTAATTTTTTTAGACCAGCTCAGCAAAACCATAATTCATCACTCCTTATTTTTGGGGCAATCTATACCGGTATTGGGTGAATTTTTTAAGATTACCTATATATTGAACCCCGGTGGAGCTTTTGGAACCAAGCTGGGAGGAAATAATCTTTATACTATTCTATCTTTGCTTGCTATCATTTTAACTTTCATTTTTTTCTTTCAGACCAAAAAAGAGCAGGTTTTAATCAGAACCGGCTTGGCTTTAATCTTGGGCGGTGCTATGGGAAATTTGATCGACCGTTTCAGATTCGGTCAGGTGGTAGATTTTTTAGATTTTGATTTTTTCAATATCTCCATTCCTGAATTTAAATTGGGATTCATCAATTTCCCCGGTTTTTATCTGGACCGCTGGCCGGTCTTTAATATAGCGGACAGCTCCGTGACCTGCGGAGCTATTTTGATTATTCTGCAGATGTTTCTGACTAAGAAAAAACCTGCTGAAACTGCAGTTGAAAATGCCCAGCCCCAAATTTGAAATTCCAGTCCCCAAAGAAAAAGAGGGAACCCGCTTAGATATCTTTCTTTCAAGTCAAAATTTAGATTTAACCCGCAGCCGAATTCGGAAACTGATCGAAGCCGGAAAAATATTGGTCAACGGCTCACCTGCCAAAGCCAGCCATAAGGTCAGAAGCGGTGAAAAAATAACCATTGAAATCCCTCCCCTGCAGGAATCGAAAATCCTAGCGGAAAATATTCCCTTAGATATTATCTATGAAGATAATGATTTGCTGGTGGTCAATAAACCGGCCGGTATGGTGGTTCATCCGGCTGCCGGAAATTATTCCGGGACTTTGGTGAATGCCTTGCTTTATCACTGTAAAAATCTTTCCGGAATCGGAGGAGTTTTGCGGCCGGGAATTGTTCACCGGTTGGATAAAGGGACTTCCGGGCTCTTGGTAGTGGCTAAAAATGATTTGGCGCATGTAAAATTATCCGAGCAGTTAAAAGACAAAACCTTATATCGTGAATATGTGGCTCTAATTTGCGGGAATATGCCCCAAAAAATAGGGAGTATTCAGGCACCCATCGGGCGTTCTATCAAAGATAGAAAGAAGATGGCGGTAACTAAAGTGAAAAGCAGAGAGGCTTGGACCGAATTCAAGGTTTTGAAATCTTTTGGCTTAGCTGATTTATTGCAGTTGAAATTAAAAACCGGTCGGACCCATCAGATTCGGGTGCATTTAGCTTACTTGGGACATCCGGTTTTGGGTGACCCGGAATATGGCGGCAGAGCTAAATGGGTTTCTTCTTTGTCCGCAAATAAGAAAAAGACCGCGCAGGAGATTTTGAATTTAATAGACAGACAAGCCCTGCACGCTTTTAAAATTGGCTTTATCCATCCAAAAACCAACCAATACTGTGAATTTGAGTCCCGTATTCCACTTGACATATCCAAAGCAATAGATTTTCTTGAAGCTTATGAAATTTAATCGTAAAAAACTGTGGCTGTTATATCTGGTTTTTTACTTGGTCTTAATTTCACTGGCTGGCTTTATCCATCAGCATGACAGCGAAGGCGACCTGAACTGCGCCATCTGTAATTGGCTTTCGAATTTTCAATTCATTCCGCCGCTTACTTTATCATTTCTGCTGTTATGGGCTATCTTCGGTTTTATATTTCTGCCTGCTGTAATTTTTCAATCCCAGCTAGCTTTTCAAAGTTTTAACCCCCGTTCTCCTCCCCTGTAGAGCTTCTTTAGGTTTTCATTTTTCAGGCAGTTTTTTAAAATCTAACTTTACAAGGAGTGAGAATGAAAAAAATACTTTTTGTAATCTTACTATTATTTTTGGCGAGAAATATAAACGCCCAAAGGGATGTCAGTGGGGCTCCCCAGCAGGCCTCCAATATTTTCAATCCTAATCTCAGCGTTGTAGCCAATATCTTAGGCTCGGTTGGCAACGACCGGACTCTGGAGCAGACCGCTTTTAATCTGTCGGAAGTAGAGCTGGGTCTGCAGTCTGTAATCGACCCTTATGCCCGGGCCGATATTTTTATCGCTTTTGGAGCGGAAGGAGTGGAATTAGAAGAAGGTTATCTTACCTGGCTTTCTATGCCTTTCGGTTTGCAATCCAGGTTTGGAAAGTTTCGGGGAAATTGGAACAGTTTTAATTTAATCCATCCACCCGAAACCCCTTTTGCCGACCGGCCTCTGGCGATTGTGAATTTTTTGGGGGAAGAAGGGGCTGTAGGCACTGGTGCCTCTTTGAGCTGGCTTGTCCCCATTAATCTTTTTTATCTAAAATGGATAGCTGAAGTAACCAATCTGCCGGAAGAATCTCCTTCCTTTGAAAGTATCGACACCTCAACCGGCGAGCCGGTCAAATCCGAAAGAAAACAGGACTTGACTTATCTTTCCCGTCTTTCCAGTTATTTTGATTTATCCGAATCCGCTAATTTGAGCTGGGGTGTTAGCTATTTGGGTGCGGTGAATGAACCCAGCGGACAACTCTGGACTCATCTGGGCGGCTTGGACCTGACTTTTCGTTGGAAAAACCCCAAGAGAGCCATCTACTCCTCTTTCTTATGGAGAAATGAGATAATAATGAGTAAAAGAGAAGTTGCTTCTGATAGCAGCATTACCAGCTGGGGTGGCTTTTCACATATCAATTGGCAGTTTTTCAGAAGATGGCATATAGGGGGACGGTTTGATTATTCCCAATTCACAGATGATAATGACCAGTCCGAGCGAGGAGGACTGGCTTATTTATCTTTTGCCCCCTCAGAGTTCAGTGTGGTGTCAGTACAGGGAAGATATATCAAAAGAGCGGATAAAACCGAAGATTGGGCCGGATTTGTCAAGTTAACTTTCAATATAGGGCCACATGGGGCCCATCAATTTTAAAGGTCACGTGACCCAAAGGAGAATTAAAATGAAAAAAATAATATTATTGGCAGGTTTAATTTTTTTAAGCTTTAATTTAGCTTTTGGAAAATTAAAAGTAGTAACCACCACTCAAGACCTGACTTCGATAGCAAGTTTGATTGGACAAGACAAAATTGAGGTTATATCCCTCACCAAAGGATATCAGGACCCGCATTTTGTGGAAGCCAAACCGAGCTACTTGTTAAAACTAAGAGATGCAGATTTGTTGATTGCGGTGGGATTAGAACTAGAAATCGGCTGGTTACCGGTTTTGGTAAAAGATAGCCGCAATCCCAAAATCTTAGCCGGTAAGGGATACCTGGAAGCTTCCAGCAACTGCGAGATATTAGAAAAACCAACCGGACAACTCACCCGAGCCGGCGGTGACATCCATCCTTTCGGCAATCCTCATTTCTGGCTAGACCCCAACAATGGAAAAATTATGGCTCAAAATATTGCCCGACGACTTTCAGAGTTAGATCCAGCCAATGCCGATTTTTATCAGAGCAATCTGGATCTTTTTGTTAAACGGCTGGCTGATAAGCAAAAGGAATGGGAGGGTCTGATTGAGACGTACCGCGGAACCAAAATTGTCACCTATCATAACTCCTGGCCTAATTTTGCCAAGTATTTTGGTTTAAATGTGATAGGTTATGTCGAACCCAAGCCTGGCATCCCCCCCTCACCTTCTCATATCTTTAAACTGGTCAACCAGATGAAAGAAGAAAACTGCAAAGTCATTTTAATGGAGCCCTATTTTGATGTCAAGACCCCGGAATCGATTGCCCGAAAGACCGGTGCCAACCTGGCGGTCGTGCCACCCACGGTGGGAGGAGTAAAGGAGATTACTGATTACTTCGGTTTATTCGACTATGCCGTTGAGGTATTGATAAAGGTCTTCAAAGAAACCCAAGTTTCCCAATAAGGAGAAATTATGGAGGTATTAAAATTTCTTTTGCCACCTTTTGTGGCCAGTTTAGTTATAACCGGCATTCATGCTTATCTGGGAATCCATGTCATAGAGCGGGGAGTTATCTTTGTGGACTTGGCTCTGGCCCAGATGGCCGCTTTGGGTGTAACCATTGGGTTTCTTCTGGGTTACGGATTACATACATCGGCCAGTTTCTGGTGGTCTCTGGGTTTTACAGTTATGGGAGCGACTATCTTCACCTTGACCAGAAGCAAAAAACGAACTCTGCATCAAGAGGCCTACATCGGGATTGTTTACGTTGTTAGTGCCGCCGCCGCCATTTTGGCTATGAGCCAGGCCCCGGAAGGGACCGAGCATCTGAAAGATATGCTGGTGGGAAATATTTTAACAGTTTCTTGGTCGGAGATTGTCAAAATTATGGTTATCTATTTTTTGATTGGTATCTTTCATTGGGTTTTTAGAAATACCTTCATTCTGATTTCAACTCAGCCGACTTCCGCTGAAGAAAAAGGAATTTCAATTCGTTTATGGGATTTTCTATTTTACATCTCTTTTGGCTTGGTGGTAACTTATTCTGTCTCCATCGCCGGAGTATTGCTGGTTTTCTCTTTTTTGATTGTTCCGGCTGTCTGTGCCACGCTTTTTGCCGAGAAAATAAGCACACGTCTGATTATCGGCTGGATTTTAAGCACTCTGGTGAGCATAGCCGGAATAGCTTTATCTTATTTTTTAGACCTGCCCACCGGGGCCGCCATTGTCTGCACTTTCGGATTGGCTCTGCTCGTCTCAGTCTTGATAAAATTTATCTATAAGGGTGTGAGCGGAGGTAAAACGAAAGTTTAATAAAAAAATTTTAAAAAGAGATTGACATTTTTCTAAATCCGGGTATATTTTAGCTCAAAATCGAACTAGATGAGAGCCCTCTTAGCTTTAGAAGATGGAAAAGTTTTCGAGGGTAAATCATTGGGAGTTCAGGGGGAGAGTTGCGGTGAGGTGATCTTCAACACCTCCATGATGGGTTATCAGGAGATTTTGACCGACCCTTCCTATCAAGGTCAAATTGTGGTGATGACCTATCCTTTGATTGGAAACTACGGCTTGAATCTGGAGGATTTCGAATCCCGAAAACCTTTTGTATCCGGCTTTGTGGTGCGGGAAGAGTGCAGCTATCCTTCCAATTGGCGTTCGCAGTATTCGATTGAACAATTTTTTAAAAAATATAATATTGTCGGAATTTCTGAAATCGATACCCGGGCTCTGACCAGGCATATCCGGGATAATGGCGCCAAAAAAGGGATTATTTCTACAATTGATTTCGACCAATATTCCCTGATAAGAAAAGCCAAGGCCTCTCCCGGCTTGATTGGCAGAGATTTGGTGGTGGAAGTCTCCTCTCCGGCCGAATATTTCTGGAAACAGAAAAACGGGAATCACAACCATCACAAAAAATATAAAGTCATCGCTTACGATTATGGAATTAAATACAATGTCTTAAGAAAACTTTCCTCATATAATTGTGAAGTGAAGGTTGTGCCGGCCAAAACCAAAGCCGAAGCGGTGATTGCCCAGAATCCGGACGGGATTTTTTTATCCAACGGACCCGGCGACCCGGAAGCGGTAAGTTATGCTATTAAAGCGGTGGAAAGATTAATCGGTTTAAAACCGATTTTTGGAATCTGTTTGGGACATCAGATTTTGGCTTTAGCCCTGGGAGCCAAAACTTACAAGTTGAAATTCGGTCATCACGGAGCCAACCATCCGGTAAAAAATTTAATCACAAATAAAATTGAGATCACTTCTCATAATCATGGTTTTGCAGTTGAGGAGAATTCTTTGAAAAATACCGGACTGGACATTACTCATTTAAATCTGAACGATGGAACTGTAGAAGGGATGAGGCATACCGAATATCCTATTTTTTCGGTACAGTATCATCCGGAAGCATCACCCGGTCCCCATGATGCGGATTATCTGTTTAAAAATTTTGTGCAGCTGATGGAAAAGTGGCATAATCACAAATTTAGAAATTAGATGCCCAAAAGAAAAGATATAGAAAAAATCTTAATCATCGGTTCCGGGCCGATTGTAATCGGCCAGGCCTGTGAATTTGACTATTCAGGAACCCAGGCCTGCAAAGCTCTTAGAGAAGAAGGTTACAAGATTATTCTGGTCAATAACAACCCGGCTACCATAATGACTGACCCGGAAACGGCTGACCGAACTTATTTAGAGCCCTTGACACCCTTTTATTTAGAAAAGATAATTGCCAAAGAACGGCCTCAGGCAATTTTGCCAACTTTAGGTGGACAGACCGGCTTGAATTTGGCCATGGCTTTAGCTGAACAGAAAATTTTAGAAAAATATAAAGTGGAGCTAATTGGCGCCAGATATGAGACCATCAAGATTTGCGAGGACAGGCTGCTTTTCAAAAAGGCCATGCAGGAAATTAAATTAGAAGTCCCTAAATCCGGTCTGGTTTATAGTGTAAAACAAGCCGAAAGTCTGACTAAAAAAATCGGATTCCCGGTGGTGATTCGACCCAGTTTTACTTTAGGAGGTGCCGGCGGTGGAGTGGCTTATAATTTAGAAGAGCTGCAACAAATTGTCTCCAGCGGTTTGGAACAATCGCCGGTCAAATCGGTTTTAATCGAAGAATCGGTTTTGGGCTGGAAAGAGTTTGAGTTGGAGGTGATGCGGGATATAAACGACAATGTGGTGATTGTCTGCTCCATTGAAAATTTTGACCCTATGGGAGTTCATACCGGGGATAGCATAACAGTTGCCCCAGCTCAAACCTTGACTGATAAAGAATACCAAAAGATGCGGAATGCCGCCATATCGATTATGCGCAAAGTGGGAGTGGAAACCGGCGGCTCCAATATTCAGTTTGCTATTCAGCCCGAGACCGGAAGAATGGTGGTAATTGAAATGAACCCCAGAGTTTCCCGCAGCTCGGCTTTAGCCAGCAAAGCCACCGGCTTTCCGATAGCCAAAATAGCGGCCAAGCTGGCGGTCGGATTCACTCTGGATGAAATTCCCAACGACATAACCAAAAAAACCCCGGCCTGCTTCGAGCCTTCTATCGATTATGTGGTGGTCAAAGCACCCCGCTTTGATTTTGAAAAATTTCCGGAAGCGGACAGCTCTTTAACTACTCAAATGAAATCTGTGGGAGAGTCCATGGCTTTCGGCCGAACATTCAAAGAAGCCCTGCAGAAATCTTTGCGGGCTCTGGAAGCCGGCTATATCGGTTTGTGTGATAAAAATTCTGACAGCCAGTTAACCAGAGAGCAGATTATCCAAAAACTGAAGTCCAATAACTTCGAACGGGTTTTTCAATTGAAGAACGCTTTCCAAGTTGGAATGACTATCAACGAACTTCACCGCCTGACCAAAATTGATAGGTGGTTTCTCCATCAGATTCAGCAAATTGTGGAGCTAGAAAATCAGTTGCTGACCTTTAAAGATGAAACCGACCTATTCAAAAAAAACAAAGGTGAAATCCCCCGGGAGTTATTTTTACAAGCCAAAAGATTCGGCTTTTCCGACAGACATCTGGCTTTATTGTGGAATAAAAACGAGGACTGGGTCAGGAAAAAAAGAGAGAATTTACAGATTAAAGCAGCGGTGAAAACCGTGGACACCTGCGCCGGGGAATTTGAGGCCTTCACTCCTTACTTTTACTGTGCCTATGAAAATGAGGATGAGACGGTTTTGGATAATAAACAAAAAAAAGTTGTGATATTGGGCAGCGGACCCAACAGAATCGGACAAGGGATTGAATTTGATTATGCCTGTGTGCAGGCCTGTCTGGCTTTAAGACTGGAAGGGATTAAAACCATTATGGTCAATTGTAACCCCGAAACAGTCTCCACTGATTATGATATTTCCGACAAACTTTATTTTGAGCCTCTGACATTAGAAGATGTGTTGAATATCATTGAAAAAGAGCATCCCTGGGGTGTTTTAATACAATTCGGCGGTCAGACCCCCCTGAAATTAGCAGTTCCATTGGAGAAAAATGGAGTGAAAATTTTAGGGACTTCCCCGGCTTCGATTGATATGGCCGAAGACCGGGAAAAATTCAGCCAGCTTTTGAGGAAACTTTCTTTGTTGCAGCCACCCGGGGGCATCGCCAGAATGGAATCCGAAGCCATCCAGATTGCCAAAAAAATCGGCTATCCGGTTTTGGTCAGACCCTCTTATGTTCTGGGCGGACAGGCCATGCAGCTGGTTTATGGCGAAGAAAAGCTTAAAGAATATGTGCATAAAGCTTTTGCTCTGGATAAAAAGCTGCCGCTTTTGATTGACAAATTTTTGGAAGATGCGGTGGAAGTGGATGTGGATGCTTTGGGTGACGGAGAAGAGGTTTTTGTGGCCGGAATTATGGAGCATATCGAAGAGGCCGGGATTCATTCCGGAGATTCGGCCTGTGTTTTACCACCTTTTTCCCTTTCCGAGGATGTGATTAAAAAAATAGAGGAGTATACCAAGAAAATCGCTCTGGCTTTGAAAGTAAGGGGCCTACTCAATATACAGTTTGCCCTCAAAGATGAAGAGGTGTATGTCTTGGAAGTAAATCCCCGAGCCAGCCGGACCGTACCCTTTGTCTCCAAAGCCATAGGAATACCATTGGCTCAGCTGGCAGCTAAAATTTCAGTAGGGAAAAAATTAAAACAGATTTTGCCTGAAAAATTGCCGCAAGTCCAACATTTCTCGGTCAAAATGCCGGTTTTTCCATTTATCAAATTCCCCGGAGTCGATTATGTTTTAGGACCCAAAATGCAGTCCACCGGCGAAGTGATGGGAATCGATGTTGATTTGGGGAAAGCTTTAGCCAAAGGATTTACTATTGGAAATCAGCGTCTGCCGATAGCCGGAACGGTTTTCATCTCGGTTAAAAATAAAGATAAGAGAAATGTGGTCTATTTAGCCAAGGAGCTTGCGGATTTGGGATTTAAACTGATTGCCACCCGGGGAACGGCCAAGGTTTTGAAGAATTCCGGGATTGTGGTGGAAGAAATTTCCAAAGTGCATGAGGGCCGGCCCAATGTCATTGATAGAATGAAAAATAAAGAGATCGGTCTGGTGATAAACACACCCTCCGGTGAGTATCCGCAAAAGGACAGCTATATTATCCGCAGAACCGCTATTGAGCTTTCCATCCCCTGCATTACCACATTATGGGGGGCTTATGCGGCTATCAATGCCATCGAAAAGCTAAAGAAAGAGTCGGCTAACGGGGGTTTAGAGGTCAAAGCTTTGCAGGATTATTTCAAGCCAAAGGAAATTGTTACCTCAAAAGTAAAATCTAAGAAGGAATTATTAGCTCAGGACCCAGAAGAAATAATTTTGGAAGTGCAGTAAAAACTATTGGATTATCCCCAACCACTGCCCGAAGATAAAATAAACTCTTCCTATTAAAAGAGACATACGGGACATGACCGTATATCCGAAAGAAGCCCCGAAGGAAATCATCAAAAAGTAGATTCCAATTCTGGCGATAAATCCAAAACCTCCCTTATGCTCTTTGGAGAAGAAGAAGTAAAGCAGACAGGTAATCAAACCAAAGGTTAAGATAAAATTGTTAAAGGTGGTCAAAAAGGAATCGGTCTTTAGCGGTAAAAGATTGGCATTTATCTGCAGAACTAAATCCCCGGAGCCAAAACCGATAATAGCCGCGCCGGAAAAAATTCCGATTAAAAGCGCCAGAGCCCATCTGGAAAGCCAGGAGATTTTGGAATAAAGCCGGGAAAAAAGCAGGGCGCTCAAAATAAAAGGAATAATCAGAATCATTTTTCCTTCCTGAAATAAGGGCTTGAGCAAATTGGGCTTGAGGACATTTTCGATTTGCAGGGCCACTCCGTAACCGGCCGAAATCCCCACAAAGATATGTTCCGCCAGTTTATAAAAGAAATTATCCCGGTATAAAAAGGAGAAAATACACAGAGTGAAAAATGCCGCTACCCAGACTCCTAAAATTTCATAAGACATATTAAGTTCCCTTTTTCTTTAAGGAAAAATAGGCCAGATTTCCCAACAGGATGAAGAGAAAGATAATCACATGCGCCATCGACTGAGCATCCATCCCTCTGCGGCCTAAACCAATTCTGTTGACCAGTATTTCATATTCCGCCGCCCCTTTCATACCCCCCAGAAGTCCCAAAAGTTGTCTGGATTGATAGTAGGGGTAATACTCGGGAGCCGAAACCGCGGTGCAGCCGGAGACCAGACCAATATTGTAACGGGCTTGAACTTGTTGCACCCATTCTTTGGTCCCCGGATAACCGGCCGAGATATTTACAATCAGTTTGACATCTTTGAAATTGTTGACTCCCTGCATAATCGGAATCTGGGAGACTTTAGTGCCCCGGTAATCCTGGGGAAAAGTATTGGGAATGGAGCTTCCCATGGAGACCATGACCACTTCTCTTCCCTCTTTGAAGCCCAGGTTGACATAATCTACTCCATACGTTTTTTTGAATTCATTTTGAGCCATATCGGTCAAAGCTTTTTCCGCCAGAGGAGGTCCGGCCGGCCACAAAGACAGGGCGATTATCTTGAGATCTTTTTTTAGCATCTGCTCCAAAGCCGCATAGGTCATAGGATAAAGCTCCGGCAAAGAGCCCGGTTCAAAATCACAGGCGAAAAGCACCTTGCTGCCATTCGGCACTTTATCAATTGCCTCGTAAAATCCCCTGACCGGTTCGGTCACGGTGAATTTGATATTCAAAGGGAAAATTAAGGGCAGGATAATAGCCAGGGCTACAAAGATAAAAATAATCCTGCGGTCCAGCTGACTGATGAATTCAAAAAATTTCTGCATCTTAATCCTGCCCCATATAGGTTCGTTCTAAACCGGTTATAACTTTCAAGCCGGTGGCGATGGCACCCAGTGCCGCCCCGATTAAAATGGCTCTTTTACCAGCTAATTGTGGAACACCCATAATCCATTCAGTGAAATCAGGAAAACCGTTCCAAAATAAAATTGTTTTTGAACTCCATACAGACTCACCTATGGGAACTCTCCCAATCATTACCAAAACTGCGGTGATGGCTAATAAAGCCGCCTGCACGGTTCTGACTCTGAAGGCCCGGAAAGCGGCTGAAGCTATGAAAAAAGCCAAGAGAGCAAACATGGTGGCTTGCATGGGGGTGAAGGTGTTGACGAAAAACCAGTCAAAAAGAGTCCCTTCCGTGATTCCCCCGAAGATTCCAGCTCCCAGCATGAAGAACATACATACGACCAGAATCAATTTCAAAATCCAGTCTTTTTCCCTTTTGGCAACCCTGCCGTAATTGATTCGCAGAATATTCAAGACCCCTAAGATATAGGAAGCAGCTATTACAATTATAGCCCAGCCGTTGACCATAGCCGCTATATTGGAAAAACCGGTGTGAGGTATGAAATAGTCGGCGATGAAAAATGTTCCGGCCAAGAATGTGATTATTAAAGGAACTTCTTTTCTCATTTTCTATCCTTCACTGCACCACAAAAAGTTTGGTAAACCATTTCACTCCAACTGTCTCCAAAATCGTCCCTACTATAATAGCCAGAACAATCAGGGCTTTAGCCAAATCAGAACCTTTGAGCGAACCCAAGAGCTTCGGCTCTCTGGACAAATAAGCGCTGGCGGCAAAAAGCTCTTCTCCGATTAAGGTATAGTCGCAAGCCACTACAAAGAAAGGGAGCTGATGAATATTGGCTGTTCCGGCTACCTGAATGGCACCGGTGGAGGCGCCGGTTTCAGCTAAAAGCAAAGATTCGGCAAAAAAAGCGCCCAACAAAAGATTGGCCGCCGGTCTTTCTCTTAACATAATTCCACTGACCGCCGCCGCATAGGCAAACTGCTCATCTGAAATAAATCTGATATTGTCTTTCATGAAAGCATCCGGTCTCCCCGCTGCTAAGTAACCCTGCCGGACCGCCTCCTCGGCCACCGGCACCACGAAAGGTTGTCGAATCGGCACGATTAACGGGATATCGTAGCTGGCAATGGTCTTAGCTACGTTTCCTAAAATAATCATGCTGGCCACGGTCTGTATGTCCTGCATGTCATGAATTCCAGGAATGTATAAAACCGATTTACCCATTTCCGTGGCGCGACCCACTGCTTCTTCGATGGCATCCAAACCGGCGATTCTGCGGATGAATAAAGATTTCCCTTTTTTGGCCCGGGAGATGAACCATAAAATTGCCGCAAAAATAATGCTTAAAGTCATAAAAACATTGAGACGATTTTTAGCAAACCAGCGGGAATCGAAATCAGGCGCCGCAGGAGTGGTTGTAGTTTCTTGAGCAGCCGATATAGTCAAGAACAAAAGCAACCAGACTAAGGTTAAGATTACAACCAGAAGAATTTTTCTTTTAGGCATATTTTAATATAATTTTATTTAATCAATCCCAGCCAGGTTCCGAATAAAAAATCCATCCTTCCAATCATAAGTGACATCCGCGCCATCACGGTATAACCAAAAGAGGCACCGAAGGTAATCATCAAAAAGTAAATTCCCACTTTGGCGATTCTACCATAAGTTCCTTTTTGCTCTTTGGAAAAGAAAAAATACACCAAGCCGCAAAAAGTACCCACCACCAAGATAATATTTCCTACCGTAGCATTCAAGTTTCCGGAGACCCATAAGGGTAAGATAGTGCTTTTGACCTGTTTCATCCCATTGGATAAAGCGTACCCAATTAAATAGGCACCGGCGGTCCCTCCCACCACAAAAGCCAAAGCCCAGCGGGAGAACCAGCCGATTTTAGGGACTAATCTTAAAAGCATCATTACCCCCAAAAGACCGCCCACCAAATAAACATACTGGTGGGGTTGTCCGGGCGGGGGAAAAACATTATCCCACAATTTGTTTACGAATTGGGACCAGAAAACCGTGCAGAACCAGTATCCGGCCGAGACCCCCACAAACAAAGCCTCGCAGAATTTATACCAGGGATTATCTTTATATAAAAAGGAAATAATCCCTAAGGTCAAAAAAGCTCCCATTAAATATCCTGGATTAAAAATTGTATCCATTTAAGTTTTTCTTCCTCGGGTTATAAAATAAGCTAAGTTTCCTAGGATGATAAAGAACACCACCATAGCATGTGAAACCGCCTGGGTAAGCATATATTTGGTAGCTCGGCCAAAAAATCCGGATACTCTTTCATAAGCAGCTGCTCCGGCCATTCCACCTAGAAGCCCTACCAATTGACCGGTCTGCAGATAAGGAGAGACATGCGGATATTGTACCGCGGTATTACCGCCGGCGATTTTTACTCCGAACCGGTCTCCGGCAAAAATCACCCATTCGTAGGTTCCGGGATACCCGGCCGAGAGGTTATAAACCAATCGGATGTTATCAAAATTTTTAACATCTCTCATCAAGGGCAGTTCTTTGGTGCGCTTGCCGAAATAATCTGCCGGAAAAGCAGCCGCAATGTCGCTTCCCATACGCAAGATTACAAATTCATTTCCGGCCTGAAAACCCAAATTGACGTAATCTACTCCGTATTGCAGGTTTTTGGCTTTTATTTTTTCATCTGGTAAAATCTCCAACTCCATGGCAGATTGTGCATGCACTGGTCCTTGAGGCCAAAGCCCCAGCATGATTACTTTCAAATCTTTCGTAAAACAATGCTTCAGAAAAGCGACTGCCATGGGCTGAAGCTCGGGTGTGGTAGGAGGGTCATAATCAAAGGCAACCATAACTTTAGAGCCGGGAGGAAGCTTTTCCACATAATCGTATAAAGATTTGACCGGTGGAGAGATATCTATTTTTTCCAAAAAGCCCGGTGGAGAGGTTATAAAAAGCGGAATAATTAAAGCTAAACCCACAAAAACAAATATTATTCGTCTATCAATAGCTAAAATTTTCTGCCAAAAATCCACTTACTCTCCTCCCACAAAAGTTCGTTCCAGACCTGTGATGACTCTAAGCGAAGTGGAAATAATTCCCAAAGCAATTCCAATCATAATGGCTCTCTGTCCGGCGGTCTGGGGAAAATCCATGATCCAGTCCGAGATATTTATCAGTTGCCAACCCGTAGGCAGCCAGCTGGACAGATAATCCCCTAAAGGGGTTCTCCCCAGCATTAAAAAAATAGCCGCTAAAAGCAGGAAGGTGGCTTCTTTGTTTCTGGCTCGAAAAGCTCTAAATGAAGCGCTGGCTACAAAGAATGCCAGGATGGCGAACATGGTAGCATTTAAGGGAACAAAGATATTGAAATAAAGGTAAAAAAAGCTGGTTCCGGGATTTTGATAGCTTCTTCCTTCAGAGAGTCCGGCAACAATCATTACTAAAAATCCTAAAATTATGATTATCGAATATCCCCAGCCCTTGGATTTTTTATAAACTTTTTCTAAACTGGTCTTGAGCAGATTCAAAACTCCTAAGATGATGGCAAAACCGGCTATAATTTGAATCCAGTCATTTCCCCAATCCTGGAATTTATTCAGAGGAGGATGGGGAACAAAAAATGCAATGACGTAGACAAACCCCACTACGATGGCTATCAGAATCGGTATTTCTCTTCTCATCTATTTTCTATTGATAGGTGAACCATTTGGCTATATTGAAAATTCCAAAGGTTGCCAGTATGGAACCCACCGCTATGGCGACCATCATCAAAAATTTTCCCAAATCCTGCCCCTTTAAACTTCCCAGAAGTTTGGGGTTCTTGGATAAATAGGCGCTGGCCGCGAATAACTCTTCGCCGATTAAGGTGTAATCACAGGCGGCTACGAAAAAGGGGAGCTGGGTGGGTTGAGCGGTCCCGGCTATCTGAATGGCCCCCACCGAATTTCCGGTCTCCGCCAAAATCAAAGATTCGGCAAAAAAATGTCCCATCAAAAATATGGCGGCCGGTTTTTCCCGCACAAAAAGCCCGCTGACAGCCGAGGTGTAACCGAACTGGTCCTGGGTCAGATAATAAATCATATTGTCCGAATAATTATCCGGTTTTCCGGCATTCAGATAAGCTTGTTTCACCGTTTCCCGGCAAGCCACCATTACCAGTGAATAACAGTTGGGGACTTCCAATTTGGCTTCGTATTCAGCTACTCTTTTAGCCACGTGGCCCAAAATAGTTACCGAGGCCACGGTCTGCATGGAATCCATATCGTAAATGCCGGGGATGTAGAAAATCTTTTTCCCCATTTCGGTAGCCCTTCCGACCGCTTCATCCACAGCTTCTAAACCGGCTATCTTTCTGACAAACATCTCTTTTCCTTGGCCGGCCCGGTAGATGAAATAAATTATTCCCAGGGAGATAATTAGAACTACTATAAAAGCATTCACTCTTTCTTTTTTGAACCACTGGGGAGTTGAAACCACCCCCTGAGTGGGGGCTGAATCTGAAGAGCCGGTTTTGCTCAAAGCCCTGATTTTGTAGAAATAGGAAGTTTTGTCTCTGGCGGAATTATCCACATATTCCGTGGTGCCGCGCGGCGAATCTCCCGCTTTGGTGTATTCGGCCTCCGGGGAGGTGGAGCGCAAGATTTCATACATTATCACATTATTTAAGCCGGCTCCGTCATCCGGGGAAAGTTGCCACTGGATGGTTATGCTTTTGCCGGCATCACTGGGGGTGTCGAAGGCCAGGACTTCTTTTGGAGGCTGGGGAGTATTTTGAGAAAAAACTGAAGCCGGAAAAATTGATAAAATAAAAAGGGGTATAAACCAAACCAACCTTGTTGGCGAATATCTCCCTTTCGGTTTTGGACAGAAAGGCATCTACCTTCCTTGATTTATAATTATGGTTACTCCATCCCCTAAGGGAAAGAACTACCACATTCCTAAAATCACCCTGAAACGACTGGAAATTTAGCTCATTGGAAAAAATAAGTCAAGGAAAATCTTATTCTTCCAGCATCTCCACGTTGGCTCGGGGGACTATGGCTCTGCCGTTTGAGTCGAATTCTACTTCCAGGACTCTGGCAGTCGATTCGGTCTCTAACTTTTGCAGAGCCGGGGGAAGGTCTTTGACCTGTCCTAATTTTCCGAAGTAAGGCTGCCTGATTACTCTAATGGGTGAGCCGGCCTGTAAACCGACCGACTCATATTTTTCTTTCTCTTCTTTGATTTTGACATCTCCGGCAATCGGAATTATCACCTCCGGACGAATCACTCCGGCCCGGATTTGAGTGGCGCCGTTGATGCAAGCTAATTTCCCCTGGTTAGATTTTAGCAGATCGAAGGTCCTTTGGGCCATATTGATCTGTCCGAATCCTTCGGTGATAACTAAGGTAATCCCTTTTTCCTCGGAGCCGGTGATAGCTACACCCAAATCGTAACCCAAAAAATCCCTCAAGTCTTTATCATCCAGACCACCTACTATAATTCCTTTGGCTCCCACGGAAATGGCTTTGTTAATGGCAGAGGCAGTGACCAAACATCCACCCACTACGATTTTTCCTTTACTGCTTTCATCAATTTCTTTATCCGTCAAAACATCGGAAGGGGAACTGACCACAATTTTGATTTCTCCTTTGGTTTCACCTCCCACTCCGAAGATTCCCTGGATAAATGACCCCCAGCTGGAGACTGCTACTCCTTCTTGAGGAAATACTTCTACTACTTCACCGACTAAGTAAGCGTGGACTTCGACCGGTACCGGATTCCCCCGCAGAAGCACCTGGCCGGTGATGGAGGAGATGGATTCTATGGTTCCTTCCATTTTGGCTTTGCAGACCGAAGTAAATAGCCCGAAGAAAGTTTTGGCTTTGGCCATGATTTCATCTTTCTGGACTTTCTCCCCTTCTTTCTTGAGCATAAAGTACGGCACATCTTCCGGGGCGATGGATAAAATATTGGCGACGTTCATCGGCTCCACCGGACCGGGTAAAAATGTACGAGCTACCACTGTATCCGGCTGGACTTTATCCCCTACTTTGGCTAAGACTTCGCCTTTAAGAGGCAAAATCCTCTTTTTGGTGATTAACATTTTTTCGGTTACTTTTAAACCAGGCGTGTACGCGTGTCCCATAGTTTACTCTGTTAAAATCATCTTAGTTTATGTTTATCTTGCCAACAAATATACCCACATCAGCAAAAAAGCCGACGGCAAAATATAAGTCAAAGTCTCGGTGGCCGAAAGCCGGGTCAATTTTCCCAATTTCGGATAAAGCTGTCTTCTTTTGGTAAAAATCCCTTCCTGCAAAGTTTTTTCACCCAGGGTTTCTTTTTCAATTTTAATCAATTCATCCCTCCAGAAATTATGAGCCGACAGGGTCAAAGACCCCACATACAGCCAGATTAAGTCCAAGATAATCCCCAGAATGGGGACGATAAAGCCCGGAATGCGGATTTGAGCCACAGACAGAAGCATCAGAGAGTTCACCACCAGAAAAATATTCATCCGGTCTCCGAAAACCCGGTCCTCTGCTATGATTAAGTCTTTTAAAACTTCATACTGATTTATAGACATGCTTCGCTTGGCTACTTGTTTAAAGCCCAGTCCGGGTAAATATCCAGAGCCAACATCCACTCTTTAAGTTTTCTGATTCTGATATTTTCATCGGCCGGCAAAAAATTGGAACGGCCTCTCCCGTCTAAAATTATACCCACCACTCCGCCATCAATTTTTGTCTCAGCTTTTTTATTTTTCCCCTGACCCAAATCCATCCCTCTTTCCGGCTCCAAGTGAGCCTGGGCAGTTTCATCGACCCCCAGAGGAATCATTTTCATCTCGCCGTATTTTAAAACTCCGGCTTCGGTTTTACCGTCAGGCAGAATAAATTTGTACTTTAAAATCTCCCGACCCTCTTTTTCTACTCCTACCGGAGCAATGCAGGTCCCTAAATGAATCAGACAATCTTTGTCGAACACCTCTTTGGCGG